>Ga0129311_1001164_pt1 | contig 19426 bp, 27 predicted proteins | sample Go1ome_FD_94435 | JGI IMG/M metagenome (GOLD analysis project Ga0129311, IMG submission 94435) | Western lowland gorrila individual fecal microbial communities from Wisconsin, USA - Go1022B metagenome | ecosystem: Host-associated > Mammals > Digestive system > Large intestine > Fecal | place... | reverse complement strand
CCCTTCCTTCTGGTCGTTCAGGAAAGGGGTCCAGGGGGAAACCCAGCCGAAAGGGTTTCCCCCTGGCCTCTCTTTGGGGGCGACCCGTTTCTCTCGGCGAGAGAAATGGGTCGCATCTGCCCAGCCATCATCATGGCTGTCACCCCTCCTGAGAGGATGCCCCCTCCCTCTTTTGAAAATGCCCACACGCCGGTGTTTTCGCCTTGCGCATCTTACATCTTGGCTTCACACAGTGCCCGTCATCGATGGGGTCATACCGCCACCCGCACTTGACGTAATGCCGCCGAAAATGCTTGCACGCACCGCAGGTTTCTTCCATTTTCTATTGCCTCCTAGTGCTATTATACACCAAATAGCACTATTTGCAATCAGTTGTTTTCGCAAAAGCATCATTTTATACTATGTTACATAAGGTGGTGCATTATGATGGCAGAACCTATTTTGGTAAATCGAACCCGCTTCACATCTTCTCTGAAAAACGAATTGATGGCCGGATTTAATGAATTGGCTGCGGAAACCCGCATCCCAAAATCCCGTTTAATCGACGAAGCCATCGAGGACCTTTTAAAAAAGTACGAAAAAAAGAACGGCTGAACCAGCCGTTCTTTTTTTCATCTCTTTTAGAACTCCGCGTTGCCCACGGTGCGGGGATGCAGCTCCACATCCCGGATGTTGTTGATGCCCGTGAGATACATGACCATCCGCTCGAAGCCCAGACCAAAACCCGCGTGCTTACAGCTGCCATAGCGGCGCAGGTCGCAGTACCACCAGTAGTCCTTGGGATTCATGCCCAGCTCCTTGATGCGGCCCTCCAGGATATCGAGGCGCTCCTCACGCTGGCTGCCGCCGATGATCTCGCCGATGCCGGGCACCAGGCAATCCGCCGCGGCCACGGTCTTGCCGTCATCGTTGATGCGCATGTAGAATGCCTTGATCTCCTTGGGATAGTCCGTGACGAACACGGGGCGCTTGTACACCTGCTCAGTGAGGTAGCGCTCGTGCTCCGTCTGGAGGTCGCAGCCCCAGAACACCTTGTAATCGAACTTGTCGTTGTTCTTCTCCAGGATCTCCACAGCCTCGGTGTAGGACACCCGGCCAAAGTCAGAATTGGCCACATGGGTCAGGCGGTCAATGAGTCCCTTATCCACGAAGCTGTTGAAGAAGACCATCTCATCGGGGCACTTGCGCATGACCTCCTTGATGACGAACTTGATCATGGCCTCGGCCACATCCATGTAGCCTTTCAGGTCGCAGAAAGCCATTTCCGGCTCGATCATCCAGAACTCAGCGGCGTGGCGCTGGGTATTGGAGTTCTCCGCCCGGAAGGTGGGGCCGAAGGTGTACACATTGCCGAAGGCCATGGCGAAGTTCTCGCAGTTCAGCTGGCCGGACACGGTCAGGCTGGTCTTCTTGCCGAAGAAGTCCTGGGACCAGTCCACCTGGCCGTCCTCGGTCTTGGGCACATTGTTCAGGTCCAGAGTGGTCACCTGGAACATCTCGCCGGCGCCCTCGCAATCGCTGCCGGTGATGATGGGGGTATGGACATAGACGAAGCCCTGCTCCTGGAAGAACTGGTGGATGGCGTAGGCCGCCACGCTCCGCACCCGGAAGGCGGCGGAGAACAGGTTGGTCCGGGGACGCAGGTGCTGGATGGTCCGCAGGAACTCCACGCTGTGGCGCTTTTTCTGGAGGGGGTAATCAGGAGAGGAGGTGCCCTCCACCTCGATGGCGGTGGCTTTCAGCTCCAGGGGCTGCTTGGCCTCCGGCGTCAGCACCACGGTGCCGGTGACGATGAGGGCCGCGCCCACGTTCTGGGAAGCGATCTCCTTATAATTCTCCAGGGTGCCGGACTCCATGACCACCTGCAGATTCTTGAAGCAGGAGCCGTCGTTCAGCTCGATGAAGCCGAAATTCTTCATGTCCCGGATGGTGCGGGCCCAGCCGCCCACGGTGACCGTCTGGCCGGACAGGGTCTCACTGTCGGCGTAAATCGCCGCGATCTTTGTATAGCTCATTGCATTTCACCCGTTTTCTTGTATTTATGGTGCACAATCATGTGGTATTGTACTCCATCCCGCCGGGTTTTACAAGAGGAAACGGAACTTTTTCATGGAACGTGTCACGAAATGGCCTCGCTGCCGATCGTGTAATCCCCCCAATGGCCGTCCTCCGCCTGGGTGGCGGTGCAGCTGCTGAAAAAGTAGGCCCCGGTGCCGCTGCGCCATTTCTGGGCGTCAAAGGCGATGGGCTTGAGGTCGTAGCTGCCGAATACCGGCTTTTCCGCGATGGTAAACAGACAGCCGTCCTCCCATTGCAGGTGCCCTTTGTCGATATACCCCCGGTCCGCCAGCTCCTCCCAGGTGCCGGTGACCAGTTCCCCGCCGTGGCGGGCGGCAAAGGCCCAGGCCACCGCCGTCTGCTCGCTTTCCGTCAGGCTGGTCTGGGACAAGTCCACGCCGATGTAGGTCAGGCCGTTGCCGTTCAGCCCCGGGTCCACGGCCCACAGGTCCTCCAACACCTGGAGATACAGGGCGCACAGGTCGTTGAAGCCGCCGGGGCAGACTTCCGCAGAAGCCACGCTGCTAAACTGGACAGGCCAAGTCTCCAAAAGCCCGCCGCTGTAACAGACCTTCACCACTTCACCGGGGTGCAAGTCGTCCTCCTCCCGGAAAAGGGTATATATATTGGTGTCATCTCCTCGTCCGGCCAGCAGCAGCTGACCGTCCTCCGCCGTGACCACCCGGCAGGTGGTGGTGACGGACGCGGGCCGCGCCGTCTCGCCGCCTGTCTGGACTTCCCCTCCGGGGACGGGCGCACCACTTCCCGCGGCGCCGCAGGCCGCCAGAATGCACAGGCACAGATACACGCTCAAAAACAGACACCATTTTTTCATAACGCCGCCTCCCTTACACGGATTATGACGGCGTGAGAATGGATTTGGTTCCAAATTTGGTATTGACATTTATTAAAATATCCGTAATATAAGCATTAGATTAGTAATCTTAATTTTCGCTTAGAAAGAAGGTGGCCCCATGACCCAGCGGGAGCGGCAGCTGCTGAACTGGATCGAGGAGAATCCCCTCATCTCCCAGCAGGAGCTGGCGGATAAGGCGGGCATTACCCGGTCCTCTGTGGCGGTACACATCTCCAACCTGATGAAAAAGGGCTACATCACCGGCAAGGGCTATATTGTCCGCACCGCGCCGTATGTGACGGTGGTGGGCGGCGTGAACATGGACATCGGCGGCCGCTCGGACCACGCCCTGGTGCCCCAGGACTCCAATCCCGGCACCGTGTCCATGAGTCTGGGCGGCGTAGGGCGGAACATCGCCCACAACATGAGCCTTTTAGAGCTGGATGTGCGGCTTTTGACGGTGTTCGGCGACGACGGCAACGCCCAGAAGATCGCCGCCAGCTGCGGAGAGCTGGGCATCGACATCTCCCAGTCCCCTGTTGTCCCCGGCGGACGGACCAGCACGTACCTGTTCATCAACGATGAGCGGGGTGACATGGCCCTGGCCGTCAGTGATATGGACATCTACCGCCACCTGACGCCCCAGGTGCTCTCGGCGCGGCAGAAGCTGCTGATGGGCAGCCAGGTCATCGTGCTGGACACCAACATCCCGGAGGAAAGCATCCGGTGGCTGGCGGAAAACAGCACCGTGCCCCTGTTCGCGGACCCGGTGTCCACCGCCAAGGCCGTGAAGCTGAAGGGTGTGCTGGGCAGGCTCCACACCCTGAAGCCCAACCGCATGGAGGCGGAGCTCCTCTCCGGCGTGCCCATCACCGATGAAGAAAGCCTGAACCGGGCGGCGGACGCCCTGCTGGCCACGGGCCTGCGGCGGGTGTTCATCTCCCTGGGAAGCGACGGCGTGTTCGCCGCAGACCACAGCGCCCGGCTCCATTTGCCGGTGCTGCCCGCCCACATGCGCAACACCACCGGCTGCGGCGACGCTTTCATGGCCGCCATCGCCTGGGCCTATCTCCAGGGCACGGACCTGCGGGGCACCGCCCTGGCGGGCCTGGCGGCCTCCGCCATTGCCATGGAGGGCGCCGGGACCATCAACCCCACCCTGGGCGTCCAGACGCTGAAAGCGCGGGCCGGACTGTAAATTATCCAATATAAAAGTTAAGATTATCAATATATTTATCATTTGGAGGAATTCATCATGGCTTTGAACAAGTATCTCGACATTGCTCCCGAAGTGCGCAAGGCCCTGGAGGAGGGCCGCCCCGTGGTGGCGCTGGAGTCCACCATCATCTCTCACGGAATGCCCTATCCCCAGAACGTGGAGACCGCTTTGAACGTGGAGAAGATCATCCGGGACAACGGCGCCGTGCCTGCCACCATTGCCGTCATCAAGGGCCGCCTGAAGGCCGGCCTCAGCGCCGAGGAGATCGACTATCTGGGCAAGACCGGCACCGCCGTGGCCAAGGCCAGCCGCCGGGACCTGCCCGTGCTGGTGGCCGAGGGCCGGGACGGCGCCACCACCGTCACCACCACCATGATCATCGCCCATATGGCAGGCATCCAGGTGTTCGCCACTGGCGGCATCGGCGGCGTGCACCGGGGCGCCCAGCAGACCTTTGACATCTCCGCCGACCTGGAGGAACTGGCCCACACCCCCGTCATGGTGGTCTGCGCCGGTGCCAAGTCCATCCTGGACCTGGGCTTGACCCTGGAGTACCTGGAAACCCACGGCGTGCCCGTCATCGGCTACGGCACTGAGGAGCTGCCCGCCTTCTACACCCGCAAGTCCGGCTTCAAGGTGGACTACCGCATCGACACGCCCGCGGAGCTGGCCAAGGCCTTCTATGTGAAGCAGGACATGGGCCTGGGCGGCGGTATGCTGGTGACCAATCCCATCCCCGAGGAGTTCTCCATGGACGCGGACGTCATCAACAAGGCCATCGACGAGGCCGTGGCCGAGGCCAATACCCTGGGCATCCACGGCAAGGAGACCACCCCCTTCCTGCTGGCTAAGATCAAGGACCTGACCGGCGGCGACTCCCTGGCCAGCAACATCCAGCTGGTGTACAACAACGCCCAGTTGGCGGCCAAGACCGCCGGTGAGCTGTGCAAGCTTGCCAAGGACTGAGCGATCTGATAAAATAAACTGGCCGGGTTGCCCCGGCCAGTTTATTTTCAATTTGGAGGAAAGGCCAATATGAACGCTCTTTTTCAGCCGGCGGGCACCACGGCCACGCTGTTCGCGGTGGTGGGAAATCCCTGGAGACTTTTGGCGCTGTGGCTGGCAGTGGTCAACCTGGCGGCCTTTGTGATGTTCGGTGTGGACAAGTGGAAGGCCAAGCGCCCCGGCGCCCGCCGCATTCCGGAGCGGAACTTGTTTTTGACTGCCATAGCCGGCGGCAGCATCGGCGCATGGCTGGGCATGAAGGTGTGGCACCACAAAACGCTGCACAAGTCCTTCCGCTTCGGCATTCCCATTATTTTCGTCTGCCAGGTGCTGCTGGCCCTGGGGCTGTTTTTGTATTTCCGCATCATTCGGTAAAGAGGTTCCCGCCTGCGGCGGGGACCTTTTTTGTTCCGTTCACGCATAGCATTTCCCGAACGGCGCACACTATGCCTCGGCGAAAGCCAACTCATTTCTTGCAGGAGGATGTATCGTATGAACAAGGATTGCACCAACAGCGGCTGCGCCTGTACCCCTAACCAGAGCATCAAATGCACCGACAACAACTGCGCCCACCACTGCCAGGACAGCAACTACTGCGGTCTGGACAGCATCACTGTGGGCACCCACGAGACCAACCCCACCGAGATCAAGTGCACCGACTGCGAAAGCTTCAAGCTGAAGTAACATTCCCGCCTCCGGGGGCTTGCCCCCGGATACATAAGGAGGTGGTCCGTGTGAAAAGCAAATGGCCGGCCCGGCTGGCAGGCGGCGCGGCGGGGCTGGCCAACGGCCTGTTCGGCGGCGGAGGCGGCATGGTGTTTCTGCCCATTCTCTCCCGGTGGGGCGGTCTCAGCCAACGGAAGCTGTATGCCACCTGCGTGGGCGTCATTTTCGCGGTGTGTCTGGTCTCCGCCGCCGTGTACCTGCTGCGGGGCAGCGTTCCCCTTTCCCAGGCGGCGCCCTATCTGGCCGGTGGGCTGGTGGGAGGCTTTATCGGGGGAAAGCTGTACGGCTGGGTGTCCACCACCTTTTTGAAGTGGCTGTTTGCTGCCTTTCTCTTTTACGCGGGGGTGAAATACCTGCTGTGACAGAGTGGCTGCTTCCCTTTTTGTGCGGTCTGTGTGCCAGCATCATCTCCGCCTGGGGCGTAGGCGGCGGGACGCTGCTGTTGTTGGTGATGACGCTGTTTCTGGGGGTGGACCAACGGACCGCCCAGGGCATCAATCTGCTGTTTTTCCTGCCCACCGCCGCCAGTGCCCTGGTATGCCATATCCGAAACGGCTATCTGGACAAGCCCACGCTCCGCAGCGCCGTGCCGCCGGCCATCGTTTTCGCCGCCCTGGGTGCCTGGGCTGCCACGGCGGTGGATGTGGCGGTACTGCGAAAGCCCTTCGGCATCTATCTGCTGCTGTCCGGCGTCAGCCTGCTCTGGCCCCGGAAGCAGTAAAAAATACGGCCGCCGCAGGCAAATGCCTGCGGCGGCCATGTGTTTTTCTTTTCAGGGTGCTATGGGTGTGTCCTCCCCCTCGGCCTGTTCCAGCACCAGGGTCACTTCCACCAGTTCGCCGTCCCGCCAGAGGGTCATGGGCATCTCCTCACCCACATGGTACTGTCTGCGGGCACGCAGCAGGTCCCGGCTGGCGGAAACATCGATACCGCCGGCGGCCACCACGAAATCGCCCACCTGGACACCGGCCTCGTCGGCAGCGGAGCCCTCCGTCACAGACTGGACCTCCACGCCCCAAAGGTCCTCATCCAGTTGGGTGCCCAGGGTCCACACCGTGACCCCCAGCACCGGCTCCGGCTGGACCTCGCCGGAGGTCAGCAGGTCATTCACCAACCGCCGGATGATAGAGGAGGGGATAGCAAACCCCAATCCCTCGATATTGGAATAGGAGGAGCTCATTTTGATGGTGTTGATGCCCACCACCTGGCCGTACTGGTTGATGAGGGGGCCGCCGGAGTTGCCGGAGTTCAGGGCGGCGTTGGTTTGAATGAGGGTCATGGTCCGGCCATCCACCCACACATCCCGGTTGATGGCGGAAACGATGCCGTCCGTCAGCGTTCCCCGCAGCTCATAGCCCAGGGGATTGCCAATGGCGTACACCTTGTCGCCCACCGTCAGCTTTTCCGAATCGCCGAACTGGGCGGCGGGCAGGCCGGTCAGGTCCGTTTTCAGCACCGCCAGGTCGCTGTCCGCGTCACCGGCAACGTATTTGGCGGCGTAGCTGTGGTCATTTTCCAGATAAATGGTACAGTCGGAGCCACCCTCCAGCACGTGGTAGTTGGTGAGGATATAGCCGTCCTCCGTGAAAATGACGCCGGTGCCCAGGCTGGCGCCATTTTCCAACTGAGCCACTACCGTCACCACGGAGGGGTTTACCCGGCGGTAGATCTCCTGGGCCGTCAGTTCCGGACCGTGGTCCGATTCCACTGTCAAAACAGCCCCCTGGCCGCAGGGATACGTGGGAATGATGATCTCCCGGGACTCCTGGCTCTCCCGCTCGTCATAATAGTAATCAAAACCGTCCCGCCGGAGCGCCTGGCTCCGGTCCCACAGCCAAGCAGCGCCGGCCGCCACGGCAATGACCAGCAGGCAGGCCAGAAAGATCCACAACCCCTTCCGCCGGTCCCGGCGGCGGGCTGGGACTTCCTCCGCCTGCTCCGGCTCCTGGGGAACCATTCGCCGGGGCAGGGGGCGAGCATACGTCTCCACCACCTCGTTCCACTGGGGCTGGCGGTAGGTCTCCACCGCCTCGGCAGGGAAGCGCTTCTCCCCAACCGTCATTTTTTCCTCTTCCATGCGGTCCTCATTCCATGGCCAGGGAGAAGGAGAACGTAGTCACGCCGTTCTCACTGGTCACATTGATCTTTTCTTTATGCTGCTCCAGGATGGTCTTGACGATGTACAGGCCCAGGCCCACGCCGTCCTTGTCCTCGCTGCGGGATTTGTCGCTCTTATGGAACCGCTCGAACAGCAGCGGCAGCTCCTCCGCCGGGATGGTGTCCCCCAGGTTCCGCACCGTCACCCGGGCCTTGCCGTCAATGGTGGTGACGCCCAGATACAGCGTGGATCCGGAGTGGGCAAACTTGGTGGCATTTTCCAGCAGATTGTAAATGACCTGGGTGATCATGTCGTTGTCGCCCAGCACCAGGATGGGCTCCTCCGGAATGTCCGCGTCCACGTCCAGGTCCCGGTCCGTGATCTTTTTCTCCATGGAGATCAGCACCCGGCGCATGCTCTCGCAGATGTCGAAGTGGCTGCCGGACTTCAAGGGATCAATGGCCTGCAGCTGGCTTACATCCAGCATCCGCCGCACCATGCGGGACAGGCGGCGGCTCTCGTTGGAGATGATCTGCAGGTACTGCTTCTCCCGCTCCGGCGGGATGGTGCCATCCAGAATACCGTCCGTGTAGCCGGCGATGGTGGTCATGGGAGTCTTCAGCTCATGGGAGATGTTGGCGATAAACTCCCGGCGCTGCCGCTCCGTCTGCTGGAGGGATTCCGCCATGGCGTTGAAGGAGGCGGCCAGTTCGCCGATCTCATCGTCCCGGCCGTAGTCGTTCATACGGATGTCGAAGTCGCCCTCGGCGTACCGCCGGGTGGCCTGCACCATCTCTCGGATGGGCTGCACCTGGCGCATGGTGGTGATGGAGGAAGCCATGAAGGAGATCATCAGCACCACAAAGGCCGTCATGAAGAACAGGCCGATGAAGCCCTGCCACATGGAGTCCAGCGAGGTGGTGGTGGACACGCCGTACACCTCGCCCACTACCTCCTGGGTCTCCGGGTTCACGGCGGGCACGCCCACCACAAAGCGGCGGGATTCATACAGCCCGCCCAGACTGTCCCGCCGGGCGGAGGCGCCTTTTTCCAAGATCTCCCGGCTCATGGACTCCGGCATGGTGATGACCTTCCCCTCCAGCGACTGGTCGGTGGTCAGGAGAACATGCCCCTCCGTGTCGCAGATCATGAAGTGCACATCGGAGACGATGGCGGCAAAGGTGGCCAGCTGCTGAAAGTCCGGGTCGCTGCGCAGGTCCTCGATATCCATGTAGCGGCCGTTTTCCAGGTAGTTGATGGAAAGCTGGCTCATGACCCGGGTCTTTGCCATGATCTCCTCGCTCTTTTGGCCCCGGGCGTAGTTGTAGCTCAGGGAAAAGAAGGAGGTGCCCAGCAAAAGCAGCGTCAGAAACACCATGCCGGCGGTGACGAACATCTGCCGCCAGTACAGGCCGTGGAATTGTTTACGGAGTTTTTTCATGCTTTCGTGTTCTTTTCCGCCTGCTGGGCGCCGCCCAGCAGTTCAAACTTGTAGCCCACGCCCCAGACGGTCTTCAGCGCCCACTGGTCGGAAACGTTTTCCACCTTTTCCCGCAGGCGCTTAATGTGCACATCCACGGTGCGGCTGTCGCCGAAATAGTCGAAGCCCCACACCTCGTCCAGCAGCTGGTTGCGGGTGTAGACCCGGTTGGGGGTGGAGGCCAGATGGTACAGAAGCTCCAGTTCCTTGGGAGGCGTGTCGATCTTCTTGCCGTCCACGATGAGCTCGTAGGAGTCCAGATTGATGACCAGCTTGTCAAACATCAGCTTTTTGGAGGTGTCGTTGGGAATCTCCGTCCGCCGCAGCACCGCGTTGATGCGGGCGATGAGCTCCTTCATCTCAAAGGGTTTGACGATATAGTCATCGGCGCCCATCTCCAGACCCTGTATGCGGTCAAAGACCTCGCTCTTGGCCGTCAGCATGATGATGGGGACCTTGGAGGTCTCCCGGATCTTGGCGCAGACGGCCCAGCCGTCCATGACCGGCAGCATGATATCCAGGAGGATCAGATCCGGCTCCTGCTTCTGGAACTCCTCGATGGCTCGTCCGCCGTCACCGGCGGCACGGACGTCAAATCCCTCCTTCACCAGATACATTTGGATCAGTTCCGAGATGTTGCGGTCATCCTCGACCACCAAAATGTTGCGTCCCATGGCGCTCCCTCCCATTTTTTGCATTTTAATATTTACATTATACCCACTTGCGGACTGGGGTGTTTAATTTTCTGTAAATTTCCGTGCCGTGATCTGCTCACGCCGCTGGCTCCGTCAAAGAGAGGCACCGGTCCTCGGCGTTCTTCGCCGCTGTCAAAAAAGCGCTCAGGCCCACGGCGCTGACATTGCCCTCCAGCCAGACGGACAGGTCCCCCCGGCGGGCGGATACCTTCTGCAAAAGCGCCGCCGCCTGGGCGCTGCTGCGCAGGCCGTAGCCGGTGCGGTCGATGTCCGGCTCCAGGCAGCAGTAGCCCGCAAGCTCCGCCGCCTCCTCCGCCGCGCTGTCCGCCGCCGGAAGGTATGCCAGCCGGGTCCGTCCGCAGGTGGCGCTGTACAGGGCAGCATTGCCCCGCTCCAGCTGCTCCAGGACCTCGCCGCTGTCCGTTCCCTCCACCAAAAGGCCAACGGCCTGCCCCGTGGAGGCCATCCGCCGCAGCAGGTCCCCCTGTTCCGCGAGAAACGCCTCCGTGCAGAAAAACGCCGCTTGGGCCCCCTGGCGGTCCAGCGTATCCAGCAGGGCGGAGACTGTCTCCGGGTCCGAGGCCCGGAAGCACAGGTACACGCTCTTGCCGTCAAAATTCTCCTCCGTCTGCTCCTGTTCCGGCGCCTGCGTGGGCGGCTCCTTGCTTTTGAGGTACTGCTCATACCGGGCGCTCATCTGGGCCCTGGCGGCATCCGCGAACTGGCTGGCCTGCAGCACATAATCCGACTCCCGCAGCCACACCAGCCAGTCCCGGTCATCTCCGGTGACAGCGTTGGAGCCGGAGAGACTGATAGTGGAATACGCCAGGCCGAATACCTCCGCCACCAACGACGCCGGCACAAACACCGTGTCTCCCCGGCGGATGGCCGTTGGATAATACGTATTGCCCAAATTGTCCTGGGCATAGGTCTTGGACAGGTCAAAGGCCAGGGACCTGCCGGATTTGCCCACGGCGTACAGCGCCGCCATCTGCTTGGAGGCGTTATAAGTATAAGCGATGCCGATATCCTCCCGGACATAGCCCGTGAACGCTGAGCCGGGGATTTAGAGGTAGCCGCCGGACCAGAAGGGCATGGTATCGTCGCTCATGACCAGGACATTGTCGTTGACGGCAGTGAAATACACGGCCTTTCCGGCGGCAAAGGCCTGTATGCAGACCGCCTGCGCCAGCAGCAAAACCGCCAGGACCAATGCTGTTCTCCGCTTCATCCGGGCTCCCTCCTTTCACCGTTCGTATTGAATTATTTTATCACGGTTCCGCCCGGTTTGTAAAGCTGTCCAGCCCCGCCCAGGCCCCCACGGTGACACCGGTATAATAGTGGGTCAGGATCTCCCGGAAGCCGACGCCCTCCTTGGCCATGCGGTTGGCGCCGTACTGGCTGAGCCCTACGCCGTGGCCGTAGCCGGTAACGAAAAACACCAGTTTTTCCCCCTGGACCTCCCAGGTAAAGCAGGCGGATCGCAGCCCCAGGGCACCCCGCAGGGTGCTGCCCTTTACGGTGACACCGCCCACCGTCAGCGTCTCCACGCTGCCGGCGCTGTCCGTCACCGCACCGCCCAGCCAAGTGCCCACGGAGCCAGTGAGGTCCGCCTCCGGGCACACCGCCAGCACCCGGCTTTTGAAATCCTCCGCCGTGAACTCCGCGCGGCTGTAATAATTAGGGATGGCGTCGGTATCCTCAGGAGACGATACCGCCTGCAAATAGGGCAGGTCATTGAGCCACACCTCCCCCGCCGCCCGGGTCTGCCCCGCCGAGCAGGAGTGGAACACCGCCAGAATGGGCTCTCCGCCGTACTGGATGACCTGCCCGTCGGTCTCCCGGACCGCTGCTTCCACCTTTTTCTCGTTGGCATCGGCGTCTTTTCCCCAGTTGGCCCTGGCCCGGTCCTCCGAAAGATAGGCCTGGCAGCAGGTGGAGTCCGTACAGATATCGGCGGTGCCGGCGTGGTTGCCGCCGGTCTCCATTTTATACAAGGTGTAGGTCCGGGCGGCGGTGGCCTGGGCCTTCAGCGCCTCCGGTTCAAAGGAGGCCGGCATCTCCGCCCGCACCACGCCCACCAGGTACTCCCCCAGGGTCATTTCCTCCACAGCATCGCCGTTGAGCACCCGCAGCACCACGCTGCCGTCCGATTCACCGGGGGCGAAGGGCTCTCCCTCCGTCTCGTCCGCCGTCTTCTCCCCGCCGAAAAGCTCCTCCCGGAAGGGCACGATCACTGCCATGGGCAGCGTGAACAGCAGCACCATCAGCACCGCGGAAACCGCGATGCTCTGCCGGACCTGAGATTTTCGCTTCATGGACTGCCTCCTCTTTTGCGCCGCAATAGGTTGTCCCTTCACTGTATGCAGCCGCCGCCGGAAAGATACGCCGCCGTCAATGGACAAACGGTTCCTGCCGTGGTATACTGGCGGATAGAAATTGGATTTTTTCTCCGAAGGGAGTTTTGATATGAAAAGATATGCCGTCTATCCCGCTTTGGCCCTGGCCGGCGGCGCAGCTGCCTTTGCCCTGCGCCTGGCCCAAAACCGTACCGGCTTCGAGGCGGCCACCGGCTTGCCGGTGACCGGAAACCTGTGGGGCCACCTGCTGGTGGGGCTGCTGGTGCTGACCGCCCTGGCCTGTCTGCTGCTGACCCGAAAGCTGCCCGCGGAAACGGAGGAGCAATCCCCCGACTTCTCCGGTGCCTTTTCCACCCACAGCTCCCCGCTTTTGACGGTCTTGGTGGCCGGTGTGTTCCTGTTTGCCCTCTCCGGGCTTTTGGAGATGGCCTCCGGCCTGGGTCTGATACCCGAAACCATGGAAGGCTCCGGCAGCCGCCTTTCCCTGCTGCTTGGTGGGCTGACCCTCGTCTGCGCCGGGTGTTTTTTTTCGGTGCTGCCGGCTTGCCGCCGCTCCGGTGCCCGGGAGACCGAGCCCCATGCGCCCCGGGCTGTCAGCGGCAATCTTCTTCTGCTGCCCGTCGGCTATTTGGTGGCGCGGCTGGTGACAGCCTACCGGGCGGAGTCCATCAACCCCGTGCTGGAGGCCTATTATATCGACCTGCTGGCGCTGGTGTTTTTGACGCTGGCCTTTTACCGGCTGTCCTCCTTTGCCTTTCACGTTGGACAGACCCGGCGGTTTTTGCTGTATGCCATCTCCGCCGTGATGCTGTGCCTGGCCGCTCTGGCGGACAGCCGCCCCCTGTATGACACGCTGTTTTTCGCCGGTGGCGGACTGACGGCGCTGGGCTTTTTGCTGCTGCGGCTGGACACCCTGGCAGCTTCCAAAAGCAATCTATGACAGTTTACCACAAGACCTTCGCCGAAAAAAGCTTTTTCGGCGAAGGTCTTTCTCTTCCGCCACAACGGAACAGGACCAGCCTTTCGGCTGGTCCTGTTCCGTATAGTTTGGAAGATTGGATGAAAAGAAGTTTTGTCTCTTGCAAGTATTACTTTACAAAAGAGTTGTTAACCAAACCAGCATCAATTGTTACAAAAGTTTTAAATCCTCCAATATTTTTATGTCAACTTTTTAGCTCCCGCAGGGCGGTGAAAAAGTCCGCCAGCACCTGCCGGCACTCCTCCTCCAAAATGCCGCCCACCAGGGCCGGCCGGTTGGGGAACTCCTCCATGAACAGATTCATCACGCCGCCGCAGGCCCCCATGGCCGCGTCCCGGGCACCGTACCACACCCTGCGGATGCGGGCGTTCAAAATGGCGCCGGCGCACATGGGGCAGGGCTCCAGCGTCACATACAGCTCGCACTCGTCCAGCCGCCAAGTGCCGAGGACCTCGTTGGCCTGGGCAATGGCCTCCATCTCCGCGTGAGAGGCGGTGGCGTGCTTTTCCTCCCGGCGGTTGCGGCCACGGCCCACGATCTGCCCGTTCCGCACGATGACACAGCCCACCGGCACTTCCCCGGCGGCGGCCGCCTCCCGGGCCAGGATCAGGGCCTCCCGCATATAATTTTCCCGCTGTGGCATGTTTTTCCTCCTTGTCCGCATGAAAACTGGCATATTTGTCCAAACTCTCCGTAGTATAAAGCAGGAGGGACAATGCCATGAAAACCGTTCTCACTTCCAAAAAGCCCCTGCCGGACCCGGAGCTGCCGACGCTGAAGGCGGAGCTGCTGGCCGCCCAGGGAGAGCTGGCCTTCGCCTACCAGCAATTTGACCAGGCCTTGGCGCCGGAGCTGGTGGAGTGCTGCATCTATCAGATCAGCGCCGCCAAAGCCCGCTGCAACTATTTGATCCGCGTCATCAAGGAGCGCAGCCCCCAGTCCGCCCTTTCGGCAGAGGAGGAAGCCCTGTGGACCTGAACCAGAAGATCATTGCCGTCCTGGTGGGCGGCTTTCTCCTCATCGCCCTGCTGCGGGTGTTCCGCACGCCTTTGCGACTGGCGGCCCGGCTGCTGGTGAACACGCTGCTGGGCTTTGGGGCCCTCTGGGCCATCCACGCCACCTCCGGCATCACGGGCCTCACCCTGGGGCTGAACCCCTGGAACGCCCTGGTGGTGGGCATTTTGGGGGTGCCGGGGCTGGTGCTTTTGCTGCTGGTCCAGTGGGTATTATAGCTACATACGCGGAGGGCGGGGCCCTCCGCATTTTTCTTTTTGAAAATCGAACGCGAGATTTTAAGAGATATCATGAGAAAATCAAAGAAAACAAGAGTTTTTCATGCGGTAAATCATTTTTTTGTTGACATGCTCCGTCCCCTGTGCTATAAATATCCTTGCTCCGATTTTACCCCGGAGCTCTTGATTTGTAAAGCGATGCAAATATATATGTACGGAGGAAACACCATGTCCACTTTTATGGCAAACAAGGCCAACATTGAGCGTAAGTGGTACATCCTGGACGCCGCCGGTAAGCCCCTGGGCAAGACCGCTGTCCGGGCTGCCGACCTGCTGCGCGGCAAGACCAAGCCCACCTACACTCCCCACGCCGACTGCGGCGACAATGTCATCATCATCAACGCCGGCAAGGCTGTCCTGACCGGCAACAAGGGCACTCAGAAGATCTACCGGACTCACTCTGGCTGGGTCGGCGGCCTGAAGGAGACTCCCTACCGCATCCTGATGCAGGAAAAGCCCGAAGTCGCCATGCGGGTGGCTATCCGCGGCATGATGCCCAAGAACACCGTCTCCAAGGATTCTCTGAAGCGTCTGCACATCTATGCTGACGCGAACTACGAGCAGCAGGCTCAGAAGCCCGTGGCTCTGGAAGTTTAATAAGGAGGATTAAGAGAATGTATCAGTCTAAGAAGCCTTACCTGTATGGCACCGGCCGTCGGAAGTCCTCCGTGGCACGCGTCCATCTGTTCCCCAACGGCACCGGCTCCATCACCATCAACGGCCGTGACATCGACGATTACTTCGGCCTGGATACCCTGAAGATGGTCGTCCGTCAGCCCCTGGAGCTGACCGGCAACACTGGCAAGATGGACATCGTCGCCACTGTCGCTGGCGGCGGCGTTTCCGGCCAGGCCGGCGCTCTGCGTCACGGCATCTCCCGCGCCCTGCTGCTGGCCAGCGAGGACAACCGCGCCATCCTGAAGAAGGCCGGTTTCCTGACCCGCGATCCTCGTATGAAGGAGCGCAAGAAATACGGCCTGAAGGCCGCCCGTCGTGCTCCCCAGTTCTCCAAGCGCTGATTTTGTTATCAGTTACCCCGGAAAACTTCGGTTTTCCGGGGTTTTCTTATTCCAAAAGTTACGATACCTAAATCTGAGGGGGCTAATTTTTGAAAAAGCGCACCACAATATATTGTGGTTTGTATTTTTTTATAGCACAATTTTTGAGGTTAAATTTGCGGTGGGAAGCCATTTTTTGAGGGTTTGAGGTTAAATTTGCGGTGGGAGAATCGCCCAGAAATTGGTATCTGCACATTGAATCACAACTTTGTTCTTCCTTATTTTGCGTATTATGGATTACGAGCAATGATGTGTTCCTCGCCATGAATTTCGAATGATCTTCCCCATCCGAAAAGCGCAGAAAAAGGGCCGTTGCAGAATTTGGCATTCTGCAACAGCCCTCTCCTTCAAAAAATCAGTTTCGCCTTTTTCGGCTTCCTCGCATATTTCTCTCGCGGCTCACTCTCAATCCGCTCCCAGTATTGCTCAATGTGTTTTCTGGTAAACTGAACCTTACCTCCTGGACAGGATTGATAGTATCCGATTTTCTTGTTCTCACGCATTTTGTCCAAGGTGGTTATCGATACCCCAAGAATGGCCGCTGTCTCTTTCCGGTTAAACAGTTCCATCGCACCTCACTCCTTCAAAAGTATGGATTTGTGGGCAAATGCCCCTTCACTATAAATGGAGAAAAAGGTGGGGCAAATGAAACCCCCTAATGGCAAATTAGTTCAAATTAGTTTTCTTCGGGACGGTTACAGTCAGGAAGTTTGAAGAATACTCGTACTCCAGGATGGGGGCCGCTCAGGAGTTCATCAACTACAATAACGCCAGCCCCGCAATCAACTTCAAAGGAAGCTGCGTTATCTGTTGTTTCGTTGGCTGCATTGTCTTCGTTTCTCAACGAGAAACGCTTTCTGCCGGCGAATCGTTCCCGGAGGTGAAAAATCTGTAATTCAAGCTCCGCAATTATTTGCTCTGCTTCTCTTTCCGTGTACTCATACGATGCTGGCTCAGCGCAATTCCCGAGCTTCTTTAGATCCTTGATGATGCCTGTCATTCTCTTTTCGACAATACGCCGAAATCTCTCATGTTTGACTTCATTCATGCCAGGGCCTCCTCCCGTTCCACAATCTCTGAGGCTTCGGTAGATTCCTCATTACAGACCCCATTTTCGCTCGTTTCTGCGCTTTCCCTGTCCATTTCCAGAGTGGAGATGGCTGTTATAGGTAACACATCATAATTGCCTTCAGAAGCGCTGGAAAGGCCACAGGCGGCCAAGAATCTCACTTGTGCCTCTGGCGTAAGGTCAGAAAAGTAGATTTCAAACATTTTCTTCGTCCTCCTGCAATGCGCGTTCGATGTCGCTCTCAGCAAACTTCAGAACCATGAGTTCCTTTTTGGAGAAGCCAAGTTCCACTAATCTCTCGACAACCCGATACCCATGGCCGCCTTCATCATTGACTTTTTCATCAATGAGTATGTTCAGCAATTCCACTGTCCGATCCGGGTCAATTTGTTCCCATTTGCCCTTGCAGTTCAAAAATGCTGATACGAGTTCATCTGCCTTAACTTCGACAGTTGCCGGCTCCATCGTTTCCTCAAAGCTATCCTCCGATAGCTCAAAATACGGATGATCGACCTGCGGATCAAAGGTATCAAACCGTTTCTCCGGCAGGCCAACCAGATGGGGGATAAAGTATTCTCCTTCATCCAAACATTCCAGGACAACAGCGATTTGTTCAGCGGAAATAGTTCCTTGGACAACACACTCATTATGGACTTTGTAGTTATCAGCGTCACGATATAAATAGTTGATTTTCGTATTCATGCCATCAATTCCTTTCACGCTCGTTCGTAAGTTACCTCGGTCAATACGGTCACCCAAAAACAACAGTAGGTCCGATGCCTTACTAAAGCATCGGACCTATTTATCAATCACTTTCGTCCCTGGCATCTTTTTTTCAAGATAGCCGCGAATCTCTTCACGACTGATGTCAACTATCTTTTGACGCGCCTCACCATGGCGAGTAATATAACTCACATCGCCCGTCTTGAAATACCCGTAGATTTGCTCGTACGGTTCAAATCCACGCTGAGAAAGGGCCTCGGCAACGCTATCCAGAATTGCCATAGCAGTATCATTATCTTGCATCGTCCGCCCTCCTTTTCCTACATTATGCAGGAATCTACGGTAAAGTCGAACATAGGGACAAACTGATAAACATTCTGATAAATGTTTTGAGATACTTTCAAAATTCCAACCATAAATCTGAAGAATTTTGTAGACATATACTTCTGTAGATTTAGTGCCTCGTTTTCTGTTTCAAAGCTTCCGACCGGAATTAGAGACTCCGAGCAAATTGAACCTGGTTTCCCTATGTAAGGCCTCCCCATAATTGAAACAGGTTTTTCTGCGTTTAACACTCCTGCTCCGCCATTTCCTTTTGATGTAAATACCTTCCATTTATCAATGAGCTGAGCATTTTTCTTTACACTTTCTCGCTTAATATATCTAATCTCTTCGTGGGCACATCTCAGTTCAATTGCTCCATCAAAAGGAGTTGATGTCGATATCTTTCTCAGAACAGACTCTTTGCTTACAACGCCGAATGGATTCCTTCCTTCAACAACTGTTGACATTGGAAGAAAGTCTTTACTATTGCGAACTTTGTTGAGAATGCTCACAAACTCATTCATAGAAAGTACTATATCAAGGTTTTCTTCAAAGAGTGGCCTTTCGACCCCTTTTTTCTCATTTCCTACGCACTCATAAAAAGTCACATTTCCTGAATAAGTCTTATCATACAAGAAATAGTTTACGCCGCCAGCAATTGCAACATTTGGGAAAATGTCCTTGTTGTTGGCATAATGATACAACTTTTTGAAGTGTGAGTGTTCTTTCAAGAATTCTCGAAGTCTTATGAACGACTTGTCTTGAGCATCGGCAGTAAACCATCGAGACGGAGTAATTAACGAAACATAGGTAGATTGTGCCGATATTGCAGCCTCAATGAATGCAGGGAACACCTGTTTCGACATAGCCGCATTACCGTCGCTAACCGAGATATTACTCTGATATGGTGGATTGCCAATGATGGCATCAAACTTCATTCGCGGAACCTCATTTCCCCAGTAAGACCCTTTGGTGATATGCTTTACAACTTTATCAACGCTCGCTTTTAGTCTATCGAGAAGATTCGAATCAAACTTGACATTTGTCTTTACAGACCGCCATCCAACAAGTGTCCGCTTGGTTATCTCCGCTGCCATTGAAGACTGGCACAGGACATAGACCTGACTTACAGCTTCATCCCAAATCTTGACTAATTCTTCCGGAAGTAGATCTCGTTCGAGTCTATCCCCAAGTTTCGCTTTATAAATGCTATATGCCGCATAAAGAGGGTACAGTCCAGTTTTAGAATTTATCTCCAGAATTGTCGCATTTGGGTTTCCAACCGTTCTATCAGTAACTTCCCCTCTATCAACAAAACGAGGTTCCAATAAGCGCCGATAATAGTCATCTGTGTTTTCTTCAAAAAGCTCATTGTAGAAGCACCAGCCACCGAGCGTATCTGATAACTGCATATTTACAACTCGCCAAGGTGTCAATACTGTTTCTTTAGAAGGATTATGAAAATGGTCAAAAATATCAGTAAT
>Ga0129311_1001162_pt1 | contig 19468 bp, 12 predicted proteins | sample Go1ome_FD_94435 | JGI IMG/M metagenome (GOLD analysis project Ga0129311, IMG submission 94435) | Western lowland gorrila individual fecal microbial communities from Wisconsin, USA - Go1022B metagenome | ecosystem: Host-associated > Mammals > Digestive system > Large intestine > Fecal | place... | reverse complement strand
ACCTCGGCAAGCGTTCAGCTCCAAGGCTTTGCTCTGCTGTATCTCAGCGACAACGATGTATATATTACAACAAATCTGCACCTCTGTCAACACTTTTATAAAATTTTTCTCATATTTTTTCTTCCCCTAATAAATTCTGATTTGCCGAGTTGCCTATCTCCCTAGGGATGTAAATATAATTCGGGATGTCAAAGTTTTTCGAAATACAGCCTGCGGTCATAACGACTTTTGCTCTGTCCGACTTAATGGCCCTATCTGAGGGAGGGTATCCTAACGAACCAGTAACGCTTGTCGCTGAGCCAATTCACAGAAACCGTAACGATAGAGAGTGCCACCGGGGCCACTTTTGCTACGCAAAAGCAGGAGTCTCCCGACGCAAAAGTGTCATGCCCCTCCGGCTGTTGTCGAATCATCAAGGCTTATCGATACTGTCAATCCCTATAATTCTGCTACCTTTGTAGAAAATCGGTTATTACAAACAGTGCCAAAGCGGAAAAACTCAATGAATACACTAATGAGCGGTATGGGAGTACCCTGCACAGGTACTCTTCGCGCCTCGGTACTTAGCGATTCATGAGCTTTCGGGGCGTCAGCCACGAATTATCTCATGAGAGCTTTAGTACCGCTAGGCGAGAAAAGTAGCGAGAGCGTGCCTGAAAGGGTACTCCCATATCGCCATTAATAATATAGGTTTGCACATCAATATAGCGCGAGCGTGCCTGTAAGGGTATATGCCATGCCTCAGTAAAGAGTATATGTATGCCATTATGCAAATGCGCACTTAGGAATTTTCCGCCTTTTCCTCCAGATATGCCCAGCGCTCCATCAGCTTCTCCAGTTCCCCAGACACTCTAGTTTCTTCCTTCGTCAATTCCTGTATCTTATCATAATCCGTAGCAAATTGAGTCATCTGAAGATGTATCATCTTCAGTTCCCCCTCCTTGCTGGCAATCACAGCCTCAATCTCACCATATTCATGCTTTTCCGACATAGTAAGACCTTTTTTCCGAACTTTATCCTGCTGATAATTCTTTTTGCTGACAGCCACACCATCCTTAGCCTTAACATTCGCCCCATCAGTCAAAGCACCAGCTCTAGCTTTTTGCTCCGCCTGCAGCCGCTGATGATAATCGCTATAGCCACCCACATGACATTCAATCTCTCCCGCCTTGCCAGTATAAACAAAAACCTTTTGCGCCATGCGGTCAATAAAAAATCTATCATGGGAAACAAAAATAATGGCCCCATTAAAATCATCAATAAAGCTCTCCAATATTCCCATAGTTTCCAAATCTAAATCATTGGTAGGCTCATCCAAAAGGAGCACATTAGGCGCCTCCATCAGCACCCGCAGAAGATACAGCCTTCTTTTCTCACCACCAGACAATCTACTTATCTCCGTATACTGCAAATCCGGCGGAAAAAGAAAACGCTCCATCAACTGACCAGCAGACAACTTGCTGCCATCCGCCATAGTAATATAATGGGCCGCCTCCTGAATATACTCCTTAGCCCGCAATCTGCCATCCATTTCCACATTTGTTTGGGCAAAATAACCAATTTTTACAGTCTGGCCAATTTCCACTGTACCCTCAGTAGGCTGCAATCTACCAGCAATAATATTCAACAGGGTAGACTTTCCTGTACCATTGCCACCAATAATGCCAATTCTATCATTCCGCAATACCGTATAGTTGAAATCCCGAATATACACCTGTCCCTGCCAGCTATAGCCAACATGCTCCAGCTCAATAATCTTTCGACCCAAACGACTGCCAGCCAAACCAATTTCCACCTGATTCCGTTCCAAATCCACTTTCTGATTCTTTACTTCCTCATAGCGCTGCAGCCTAGCCTTTTGCTTGGTAGAACGAGCCTGGGCACCACGGCGAATCCAAGCCAGCTCATTCCGCAGGAAATTCTGTCTCTTTCTTTCCCCAGCTTCCTCCTGCTCAATCCGCGCCGCCTTCAGCTCCAAAAACTCCGAATAATTTCCCTGATAGGTATAAGTTCTGCCTTTATCGAACTCCAAAATCCCGCTAGCCACTCTATCCAAAAAATAACGGTCATGAGTTACCATCAGCAGGGAGCCTTTCCATGCTGCCAGATACTCCTCCAGCCAGCCAATGGTTTCACTATCCAAATGGTTAGTAGGCTCATCCAAAAGCAGTAAATCACAAGGCTGTATCAAAGCTGTAGCCAAAGCCAACCGCTTCTGCTGTCCCGCCGACAAAGTATCCACCCTTGCTTCAAAATCTGTAATTCCCAAATGAGTCAAAATACTTTTAGCCTGGCTCTCCATATTCCAGCCCCCCAAAGCATCTATCTGCTCAGAGGCCTTAGCTAGCTGATTTTGCACCTTTTCAGACATATCCCCCTTTTCACTTTTCGCCAAAGCAGACTCATAATTCCGCAGGGCCTGCATCAAGGGGCTATCATCCTTAAAAGCTTCCATTAACACTGTATTCTCTGGCACAAATTCCTTGGACTGCTCCAAATAGCTGATACGCATATTCCGCATAGTTACCATAGAGCCAGTATCTGCCACCAGCTTTCCTGCCACAGTTTTGAGAAAGGTGGACTTACCAGTACCATTAACACCAACAATACCGATTTTATCCCCCTCATTTATATTCAAATTAACGTGGCTGAAGAGAGTTTTTTCTCCGTAGCTTTTCCCCAATTCCTCCACTGTTAAAATCATTTATTATTCTCCTCCATTTTTTTAGACTGGATATTATCCACAATCTCCTCATGTTCCTCCTGCAAAGGCTTTGGCAGCTTGGCCAAAATACGGGTAATTCTAAGATTATCCATTTCCTCCACAAAGAAGTCCCGTCCATTCCAGCTAGCTTTCATCCCAATCCGCGGTGGGGACTGCACATTATTGTAGAGCCAGCCGCCAATGGTATCAATATTATCAGCCTCAATATCCATCTCCAGAATATCGCAAACCTCCTCCAACAGCAGCTTGGCATCTATAGAATAAACATATTCACTCCGCTTCTCCACCAAAGGACGTTCCTGGTCAAATTCATCCTGAATCTCTCCAACAATTTCCTCAATAATATCCTCAATAGTAACCATACCGGCAGTACCGCCATATTCATCCACCACAATAGCTAGCTGGGAGCGATCCCGCTGCATCATCTTCAACAGCATACTGATACGCATGGTTTCCGGCACAATCAAAGCCTTCCGCACCAGTTGCCGCAATCTTGGCCGGCGATGCTTATAGAGATACCCCATCAAATCCTTAATATGAAGGAAACCGATAATATCATCCTTATCCTCTCGGCATACAGGATATCTGGTCATATGCTCCGACACTGCCACCTGAATATTCTCATCAAAGGAATCCTCGGTATAAAGACATACCATATCTGTACGAGGAATCATAATCTCCCGTACATTGCGGTCGGAAAAATCAAAAACATTATCCACAAAATCCAGCTCAGTTTTATCAATATAGCCCTTTTTGTGACTTTCCTCCATAAGAATGCGAATCTCGTCCTCTGTATGAGCTGTTTCCTCGCTTTCAGTTTCCACCGGGATTCCCAGCTTTTCCGCGGTAAAATTAGCCACATGGTTCAAAAACCAAACAAATGGGTACATTACCTTTTGAAAAAGCAGCATAGGCATAGCAATCCCCAAGGTTACCGCCTCGGATTTCTGTATGGCCAAATTCTTTGGAATCAGCTCACCACAGATAATATGCATAGCCGTAATTAAACCAAAGGCTATAGCAAAGGAAATGGTGGTAGCCAAGGCTCCCCCCAGGCCACAATATTCAAATACAGGCTCCAGTATTTTGCTGACTGTAGGCTCACCTAACCAACCTAAGCCCAGGGAAGCCAAGGTAATACCTAGCTGGGTTACAGAAAGGGACACATCCAAATGATCCGTAAGCTTTTTAGCATAAACCGCCCGGCTATTTCCCTCATTTATCAATGTCTCCAACCGTGAGCCGCGTATTTTTACCACCGCAAATTCCGCTGCCACAAAGAAACCATTCATCAGCACCAGCAAAACCACCAGCACCAACTTTATAATATTCATCGTTATATCATCCATATGCAAATCTCCTTATCGTAAATACTCCTTGGTAAAGGCTGCCATTTCTTCCTCACTCATATATGGATTCCCCAGCTCTGCTATCTCCTCCATATCCTGGCCAGCTCTATATCGGCTTCCTTGCCTACTGCTATTATTATTAAAACTATTGCCCGGATGTCTATAATTAGCCCGCTGGCGAGCCTCCTCCAGATTAGGCTTTCCCTCCTTATCATTGCAGGTCATACGACAACGGGGATAATTGCTGCATCCCCAGAAATCACCATTTTTGCCGTGGCGTTTTTGCAATATACCCAAGCCACAACGAGGACATTTAACAGCATCCTCCACCACTAAGCTGGTGCCCTCTGCCTTACGGCACATCTTGGTGGTAAAATCTACCTGGGTTTGCAAAAAAGCCTCCAAGGAGCCATCTCCCTCTGCCATAGAATGAAGCTGGTCCTCCCAGATAGCCGTAAAATCTGGATAGGACAGCTCCTCTGGCACGGCATCCACCAGCAAATAACCTGCCTCCGTAGGCTGCAGCTGCTTCTTTTTGCCCATTTCCTTTATCAGCTTCCGCTTGTGAATCAACTCATCCAAAATAGTAGCTCTGGTAGCCTCAGTACCAATACCATATACCGCCTTCAACTGTTTTTTTGCCTCTGGATCCTGCACAAATTTATGAATATCCTTCATGGCGGCAATAAGGGTAGCCTGAGTAAATCGCACTGGTGGTCTAGTAACACTTTTGGCCAGCTCCCCAGATACATAGTCAACATTATCATTTTTCTTCATAGAAGGCAGGTTATTTTCTTCCTGACCATTATCCTCCTTATCCTGGCCCTCCTCATTATTTTTCTTGCTAGTATAAAGAGCCTTCCAGCCCAAATCTATTTCTGTTCTACCGCTGGCAGTAAAAAGTTCCTCCTTGTAAGCTACCTCCACCTTGGTTTGGTAATAGGTATGCACTGGATAAAACTGAGCCATATAAGCCTGGGCAATCAAGAAATAAATATTCCGCTCCACTGCCTTCATCTTGCTCAAATCTGCCTTTACCCGGGTAGGAATAATGGCGTGATGGGCAGAAATTTTCTTATCATTCCAGGCACGGCTTTTAATTTTGCCATCGGCACCCTTGGCCCAATTAACCAAAGTATCATCCCCACAGCTCTGCAGATTAGTCAAAATGCTTTGGCTATCCTTAAACTGATTAGTAGGCAAATACTCGCAATCAGAACGGGGATAGGTAGTCAGCTTACGCTCATAAAGAGCCTGAGCCGTATCCAACACCTGCTGTGGCTCATAACCAAATCGCCTGCCTGCCAAAACCTGCAAGGTGGACAGAGAAAAAGGCAATCTTTGAGCCTCCTGCTTTTTAGCCTTGGAATAGCCAGAAATCACTCCCGCCAATGGATCCTGTCCGAAGAACTTTAGCTTAGCCTCTGCAATCTGCTTATCCACCAGCCTGCCCTCGGAGTCCAGTCCCTGCTGCATTTCATTAGGCTTCCACTGAGCTTGGAACTGTCCATTAGCATGCTGAAAAACCGCCTTAATATTGAAATAATCCACTGGCTTGAAATTCTCAATCTCTCTTTCCCGCCGTACCACCAGCGCCAAAGTAGGAGTCTTGACTCTGCCAATAGGCAAAACTAATTTTCTATGACCGCTGCGCTGGGCAGCCATTGTATAGGCTCTGGACAAATTCATGCCAATCAGCCAATCTGCTCTAGCTCGTCCCAAAGCAGACTGTCGCAGGTTAAAAAATTGCGCATTAGGCTTTAGCTGGTCAATTGCCTCTCGTATACTTTTTTCATCCAAAGCATTCAACAAAATACGCTGTACCGGCTTGTTACAGCCTACATATTCCAGCACCTCATCTACTAAAAGCTGGCCCTCTCTATCCGGGTCTCCGGCATGAACGATTTCATCAGCTTGAGTAATCAGCTGTTTCACCACAGCAAATTGCTTGGCACTGCTTTCTGATACCATCAGCTTCCAATGCTCCGGAATAATAGGCAAATCCTCTACCCGCCACACTTTGTATTTGGCATCATATTCCTGAGGCTCCGCCTGCCGCAGCACATGGCCAAAAAGCCAGGTAACAGTGCCAGCCCCTGTTTCAATAAATCCATTGCCCTTTCGCACAGGCCCCGGCAGCACTGCTGCAATCTCCCGGCCCATGCTAGGTTTCTCTGCTATATATAAACGCATTTTACACCTCGTCGGTAAAATAAAAAAACTGTAATATCATATTATACCATGTATGAAGCCAAAGGAAAAATCCTGCAAAACCAAGAAATGTTTTGCAGGATTTTTTTAGGGGAGGAAGCATCTACAGCCAAGGTTGCTTCTGAGAAAGCAGCCTTCATATACTTGCTATTGTAAAAGACTTATCACAGCCTGAGGAGTTTGATTAGCCTGGGCCAGCATGGACTGAGAACCCTGGGCCAAAAGATTGCTTTTCGCATATTCCATCATGGTTTTCGCCATATCAGCATCCCGAATAACCGACTCCGCCGAAGTAATATTCTCATGGGAGGTAATAATATTATTATCTGCATAATCCATATGATTCATCTGGGCACCAATAGTTGTCTGGGCATCCAGCAGATAATCTATACCTCTGTCCAAAATTCCCTTATCTGGTGGTATTCCCAGCAATTTTTCCCGCATATCCTTGGTCATAACATTGTACTCACTGATATGACGAGTTCCCTCTTTATAGCCAAAAATTTGGTCTATGCTGGTCTGAGGTATTTTTACATGAATATTCATACTAGCCTTATCTGTATGCTGCACCACCAGATCATTAACATAGACATTACGATTGGACTTGATTATATTATCCATAATACCTGTACCAATCTTAGCGCCCTTTTCCTGATTATCATACCTTGTATCATCACGAACAGTTTTCCGTCTCTGGTCATAAATCGTCGTTGTGCCAGCCTTAGGATCTGAAGTGACTAACAGATTATGCTTATACTTGTTTTTTAGATAGTCCCCCAATTTTGTATCTATGGTTTCAACCAAGGTTTCTACACTATCTACAGCGGATAAGTCTATGGTCAAGGTCTTAATATCCATATTGGCATTGCCACTTGCTGGACGTTCAGCATCCAAATCGCTGAAACCATTAACAAAACGCACATTAACCCACTGGCTGGCATCGGTGGGACAATAAAAGCGAATACCCTTTTCATGCAAGGCCGCTGGAATATCCGTAATTCCCTGAGTATCTACCCAATTCTGCCAATCAATGGTATAATGTCGCAGCTCTCCGGTTTGGCTGAAAACTTTTTGCCTATTCCCGGCTTCACCTGGGGAAGTTGCCTTCATCCTGATGCGATTAACTGTAGTATTATCCGCAGCCGTTAAAATCTCCGTATTACCAATGTGCCCATGAAGCACATCGGCAAAAGCCTCCGCTACAGTCTTGCCAGCTTTTACCTGATTGCGAACCTCATTTAAATCAATAGTGTTAGTAGTAACCTTGTATAACCCATCCATGCCAGCAGAGGAACCAGTATCTATAAACTCATACTCTGGAGGTCTGTTATCCTCATCAGGAGCCAAGGTTTTACCCTTGTATTTATTTATCAAATCCTCAGCCATTGTTTCATCTGAGGCATTATAGGCAGATAAATCTAAATCCCAGTGAGCGGTATTGCCATCTGCACCAGTCTTATTGTTGGTGATGCCAGTCAATGGTTTTGTAGCTGTATAGGTAACAGCCGCTGGCCTATCTGCCGTTATTCCATCAGTTATTGATGAATGACTCCCGGCATAAACTCCTCCCGTAGAAACCTCAGCAATCAAACTGCCATTAGACATAGAACAATGCATACCTGAAATATTAAAGTTTCCCTGATACTTTCTACCTACTGTATAATGCCCAGAGGCAGAATCATAATTCAAACCTCCATCATCATCTCTAAAAGATAAATAGCTTGTACCATAATAAGCATCCTTTATGGTCATACCACTTCCCGGCGCAACTGATGAGATATTAGGGATTTCTAGTTTTGCTTTAACCGCTGGAACATCAACTACAGTAACAGTATCTTTAAGATCTGGATCTGCCGGGTTCGGCCTAGTTTCTGTGTGTGTAATGGCATCTTTGCCACCGGTAAAAGCTCCTATAGCCAAGCCAGTACCTGTTGCCCCATCATGTCCACTGGGGGTAGATGTACCTCCGTCCAAAGTTGCACCATTCGTGTTGTAATCATTGCCATTGGTTACTACTCCATCCTGTTTAGTTGTAAGAGTAACCTTGGAGCCGCTTACCGACACTGAATATACATTTTGCAAGTAACTGTCATTAGCTATAGCCTCCTGAATCTTATTGGCCACATCAGCAGTGGAAGCACAGGTACTTATATCTATTTTATTACTGCCTTCCTTATAGTTATTACTCATATTTGTAGTCAAAGTAAAATAATGGCGATATGGATAATTTGGGGAATTAACACAAAATGTTGTATTGTTCAATGGATCCCGATTAGTGGCCGAAAAATTCGTATATTGGGACAAATCTAAATCTATGGTATTGGATACACCTTTAGTGCCTCCTACCATATAATCTCCGTTGGTATTATTAACTGAAGATTCCGGCCAAGCTGCAGGGCTTTCAGCTTTTGTATTATAGCCATCATAAGGAATCTTATCTGTTGCCTTGCCAAAAGTCGCAAATGGGCCTTGCTCTCCATCCAAGGTGCTTTCATTGGCATCGGCCAGCAAACCTGGTATGTCACTATCATCTGCCAGCATGGCATTATTCAATACTTCCCAGCTGCTAACTACCTCTGCCACTGAGTTGCCCAGCAATATTTTTTCTCCGTTAAACTCGGTATCATAAACAATATCAGCCATCTGGCTGTAGCAATGATCTATTTCCTTTTGGATAACTTCTCTATCCTGATCTGTATTTGTATCGTTGCTGGCATCAATAACCTTTTGCTTAATAGTTTTTAGCAAATTAGTCTGTTCCTGTACAGCACCGCTGGCAGTTCTCAACATAGACGCACCATTTTTTACATTGCGGTCATTCTGCTCCAAGGCTCTCAGCTTAACTCGCATCTTTTCTGAAATTGCATAGCCGGATGCATCATCACCGGCAGAATTAATCTTCATGCCTGATGCGGCCCGTTTCAACATTTTAGCTAAACTTTTTTCGTTGCGGTTATTTTCATGCAACGCCGACATGGCTGTCAAATTATTGTATATAGACATCCCCATACCATATACGCCCCTTACCGAAAAATTAATTTATGTTATTCATCATTTTAATTATACTATTCGTCCTATGCTTTAGCAACAAGTCTCTCATTTCAAATTTTTATATTGTGGCTAACTGGAGACTCTTTGATTTGTCAGTGGCTTTTTCCCCAGCTTATACAGCTCAACATTCACCGCATCCACATCAAAAATTCCTTCTTGGATAAAAAACTTCACCACAAGATCCTGTATCAGGGCAGTAGAAAAGGTATAACCCGCCTTAGCCATAAGCTCTTCTGCCTCATCCAAAGGCAGTTTCAAGGCCAGCACCATAGCCATGGTGGCAGATTTGGAGGGCTGGTAATCAACATTGTTTTTGATTTTGGAAAAATGCTCTTTGCTGATACCAGCCTTTTTGTAAAATTCAACCGGCTTCATTTCCTTCTCGGCCAGCAAATCCAGCAGTGATTCCGAAAAAGTCTTCTTGCGTCCTTCAAGAAATCCATTCAACATACCCAATTGTAAGCTAAGAATACCACCGCCATAAGCAAAATAGCTTAACTTGTTGTTCGCAATCAATTCATCTGCCTGTTCATCGCCACAGCCGGTATAATTTTCTTCCAGATAGGCACTAAGCTCCCGACGCAGTTCATCTAAATCCATTTTTTTCATCTTTGTCATTCCCTCACCTTATTCCATCCTATATTTATTGGCACGGTGCCTCAGACTGCACCGCCAGTTTCAATCTCATTACACAATTTGTCAATTTTTTCAGAAAGCTTTTCCAAGGACGCCTTACATTCTTCCTTTTTCCGTCGCTCCTCGGCAATCTTCTGCAAATTATCCGCCACATTGTCAAGCTCCTTGCCTACAGACTCTGCCAGTTTTTCACGCACATTGCGCATGATATCTCCATAAATAGTATCGGCATTTTTCTTGAAATTTGCTCTGATTTCTTCCTTTGCCTCCCGCAATTCCTGTTCTTTTTGCTGGCGTTCTGCATCAGATTTGAATTTACCCCAAATAGTAAGCAAAAAACCTAATATATTTAATGCCGTCCCCACCCTGGCTAGATTCTTTGCCAGACCGACAGCTTCCCAAGGCTTGAACTTCACACCAAAAAATTTACCAACATCTAAAATCTTGGTATGAATCATGGAACCAGAAAAATTTTTCAGTCCAGAATTGCAAATATTCCAAGTTGACATACCAAAAGCTTTTGAACCAGAAAGACCTGTTCCCAAGATAACATCACTAACCGCTTTAACATTTGCTCTCATGCCTGCACTATCGACACTGCCCGCAGGTTCCATAGAAAAGTCTGTTGTGCTCTCCACAGAGACAGAAATATTATTTCTAGCAAAGATTTTCTGCGCCGATGTGGAAGCCAGCTCCTTATCCATCTCACTCTGAATCGTATCTGCCAATCTGCCAAAGACGCGCTCTATTGACTGTATACAATCCTGTGTTGCCTGTTCTGCCCTTTGTCCGGATGCATTCAGCTTTGCCTTGAACTCCTCCTCTCTTACACCTGGTTCTAAATAACCTGCCGCTTCTCTGCCCAGTTCAATAATATTCTGCTGGCACTCCATGGTTAAGTCATTGATTTCCTCCTCAGCATCCGCCTGGCCATTTTGCAAAATCCGCTGCTTCCGCAATAGGAGACTTTCTGCATCATTCAGCATATTAATCTCCTCCGCCACAGATACATTTCTGACTGCCTCCTGCAGAGTATACAGGGGACGCTCTATTTTGGCGGTTACCTGTCTTGACTGTACAAAGGCGTTAAGATTGGCAATCAGCTGTTCTCGACCGCTTTCTGCCAGCAGTTCTGCCTTGATTTCCTCATCCTCCTCCGTGAGATATTCTTCATAGGACTGGGTGGAAACAAAGGATGTATATACCTGCTCTGGAGTCAATGGAGCTAAAACCTTGCAAATATCATCTCTGATAATTTGCTGCTGATTGGCGGAATTTCCTTCTGGTGCTCTATCCATCTTGTTAATAACCAGCACCATATTACTGCCTCGCTTCTGGTCAATGGCCAGCTTGCGAAAATGCTCCCCCATATGCCGGTCAAAGCCCTCATTGGTAACCACAAAAACCAGCAGTGCCGCCTTGCTTATCTGGTCATAGGTAATTTCATCATGGTCGGCACGCAGCCCAGTCTGAATACCCGGGGTATCAATAATCTCCAAATCATTCCATTTGTAAACATGAGATTCCTGAGTGGTAATCCCGGCGCCAATTTCCGTTTCAATCCCTGAAATCATCTTGATAATACTGGACTTACCGGCACTGTACTGTCCCACAAAAACCAGCTTGATAGCTCCATCATCAGGCTGCATAGTGGCTGGCAGTACATCTGTAATCAGATTCAGCTGTTCAAAGGTTTCCTTGGTTTCCTGCCGAAGCTCTTCCGCTTTATTACTATAGATATTCAAAGAAAATTCATTCATGTCAATTGCTCCTTCATCACTGCACCATAGGCATACCCATATACTGATATACCAATCTATACCTGTCATTCGCCTTAATCTCTGCCAACTTGCGCTCTATAGGCTTAACGACAGTTACCTCTTCCTCATTAAAGACTTTAGCAAATACCCCTACTTCTTCTATTCTAAATGAGCCAATTAATTCTTCCGTCTTTTTTACCATTTCTCCATAGAATTTCCCAGCATTACCTAAAATCCGCAACTCCACTTTTTCCCCTAACAGCTTTGTCATTTTTGCCTCATAGCCATCAAAGCTGGCCACAGTATCATAGGCTACTGTTACTTCACCCGGTATGCGGGCGATTCTCTTTACAGAGGACACCAGATTTGTACCTTCCTGGGCTGCTACATATCCTTCCGCCTCATGCAAAAGCTGGCAGTTAAGCTGGTTGAGCAATACGCCCAATTTTTCTGCCCCAGCAGCTTCTTCCCTTGCCAGGCCGATCAACATGGCATCCATCTGAGCAAGGGCATTATATAAGCCATCTACTCCCTTGCCAAAAATCTCTTCACACATGGTATTAGCTACGCCAGCCATTAATTTATCCACATATCCACATTCATCCATGGCATCTTGCAATGCATCTCGAAGCTTTGCTTTAGCTTCTCTGATTTTTTCTGCCTTACTGCTGCCAAATAGCAAAGTTCCTATTCCTATTGCTATGCCTATTGGACCGCTAATAAGACCGGCACCAATAGCTGCAACACTACCCCAAAATTGAGTATCGACTATGCTGTCCATAGAAATATCATCAAATTCCACATTAACGCCAGCAAAGGTCAACTCTGTTTTCAGGGAATCCATCAGCTCCCTTCTCTTGCGAGTGCATTTATTAGCCCGTTCTTGCAGGAAACTCATGCAGTCAGCCTCCAGCTTCATTTCTTCCTGCAAATATTCCTTCCAGTCCTCACCAGCATCCCCATTTTCATAATTATGCTCAGCAAACTCATTAATGCCATTAGTCAGTTTATTCTTTACACGCGTACAAAGATTATTAAATTTTTCTTGGCTGTCCTCCACAAAAATTTTCTTCCACTCAGTCAGCTCCTGACATTTTTTCTGATACTCAAAGGCCTCTGTCAAGCTGCTGCCACTGTTTTCATACAGCATTTCCATCCGTCCCTGCAAGGGAATAATCACCCGATCCAGGAAGGTCTTAATCCGCAGGAAGCATCCGTCCTGCTGTACCTTGGACAAAATATAGGCTTCCACCTCTATAAAATTACTTACCTCCCACAGCTCTGGATTTTTATCCTGTCCCAAATAAGCCGCCTTAAGATGTACTGGTACAAAGGTCAAATCGCCCCAATCCTGCTGGAAATTGCCAGCAAATTGGCGGAACTGGTTGCAAATAGTCTCAATTCGCTCCCTCTCGGCCATTTTATTCCGCAGCCTCTTCATATCCAAAGAACGCACCTGCTCCGTAATGCCCAGCTTAACATTAATAATACCCAATACTGGCTTGCCCAACCGGCGCAACTCTGCCAGATTTTTTGCTTCCTCCTGCTGTACACCATCGTCGGAAATCAAAAACAAAATCAAATCCGCGCCCTTGGCTGCCTCTAAGGCTAGCCTATCATCCTCTCTGCCATCAAAAGAAGCAATACCAGGCACATCTGTAATTTTCATACCCTGCCAGTGATAATCCCTCACATCCAGAGTTGTGCGCTGTGAACCGTTACCAATGCTGGCACCGCTGCCATGTGTCATAATCTCCATAAGCGTGGATTTGCCCACCATTGTACGACCAAAAACCAACACAGAAAACTCCTTCTGCTGTTTTTGCAGATAGCTCAAATCCTGCTTCAGCTCTTTGTCCATCTCCATGAAAGAGGCCAGACCTTGCTTCTTTTTCTTGATTAACTCCTCGTCAGCTAGGCGGGAAATCTTTCCCTGCTGTTTATCTACTTTCTTTACTTTTCGCTCCTCCGCCAGCAGTGCCTGATGAATGGTATTCCAGGTATTGTTGGCAATATCATAACCCTTTTGAGCATACGCCTGACACTCATGTAAAGCCTCTTCTATGTCATTATTCATAAAACATATCTCCTATTCAGATAAAAAGTTTTACTTAATTCGACTATTCTTATGTGATAAATTCATCCTCACTCTATTAAAATAACACATTTGCCCCCCCGTACAAGACATATATATCTCTCAAAACAAATTCTACTTTTCTACCTTGCCATCCTCTGATATGGATAGTGTATCACAAACCATCCTACCATAGGTGACATAGCAGGCAACATTGAAAAATTCCCCCTGCACCTCCCATTAGGTATTGATGAACAAAATTTATTGCAAAAAAATAAGGAACAGCAAACTGTTCCCCATATAGCCATTCGCTTTCAAAAATTATTTATTTTCGTCATTATCAGTTTTTTCTGTTTTCGCTACACTTTCTATCATGTCAACGACTACAGCATTAAGCTGTGTGGCATTCTGCGATGTGATGACAGGACGGCCAGTATCATTTTCGATATCCTGTCGAACCTGCCCAGCATAGCTGCCGCCACGCCGGGCAATCCTCTGACTTTCAGAGAAGCCTCCCGGCTGATGTGCTTTTGACAACTCTGTGGTTGTTGCCTCTGCCAGCATATTCAGTACAATTTCCATCGTACTCATATTATCACGCAGGTTTTCTTTTTTCAGCCCTTTCAACTTCTTATATTGCCGAGTAGTCATGCCAGACCATGCTTTCGTAATTTCATCAGTGAGAATAGCATACTCCTTGCCTTGCTGTACGCCGCGCTCCTGCCATTCAGTGGTAAGCTCATTACGGACACGGATAGAAAGAAGCCGCTGATGAATCCAATCTGTATCATACCCCTTTTTCTGGTAGGTCTCTAATGCCCGGTCGATTGCCTGTTCAGGATCTATTGTTTCTTCAATACGTTCACGGCCGACCTGAGCAAGCCAGAGTTTGAACGGTTCAGCTTTTGGCGATGGGATAGACTGAATAATGCGTAAAAGCTGTTCAGCCGTTGCTGCCAGCACTTTACGCTTTTTACCTGTTGCACCCATCATTGCTACCTGGGGACAATTTGTCCCTAGGTAGCTTGCAAGCAGTTCATCACGCTTACGCATTTTTTTGAGATAATCTGTTGGATTGGAGCTATCTGTCAGAACAGCAATAACATCCACAACAGAGAAATACCATTCTTCCTGTTCTTCATCCCATGCGGTGCGTATTTTCCTATCTTCAAAAAGCTGGATAGAATTATTTTTGTCCATATGCTTCAACCCCCTTTATGTGCTCCATTTTCTCGCCTCTTTTAGAAATTATGTTTGTATATATTTTATCATATTCACAGAAAACATACAATCGAACAGCGAGAAAAATTATTAGGATTTTTATTTTGTGCACTGCCAAAAAATCACGATGATTCGGCAACAGCCGGAGGGGCATGACACTTTTGCGTCGGGAGACTCCTGCTTTTGCGCAGCAAAAGTGGCCCCGGTGGCACTCTCTATCATTACGGCCTATGTGAATTGGCTCAGCGACAAGCGGTATTTGTGCGTAAGGACAAATCATCAGATAGGGCCATTAAGTCGGACAGAGCAAAAGTCGTTATGACCGCAGGCTGTATTTCGATAACCTTTGACATCCCGAATTATATTTACAACTCTAAGGAGAGAGGTAACTCGATAAATCAGAATTTGTATACGCAAAAAGAGCATACAATCCCTATAGAAATCGTATGCTCCCATAAATATTAGTAACTTTTGCAAAACTCTCGACTAATATATACATATTATTTTTTACGGCTTAAGACTTTTGGCAACAAAATCCAACTCCTCTGGAGTATAGCGACCTGTTGCACGCAATTTATCTATGGTTGTAAAGCCATCTAAAATCATATTTCTTAAACTCTCAATTCTAGCTTCAAATCTGCCTTCAAGTCTACCTTCAAGTCTGCCTTTTTCCTCTCCCAATAGCATACCTTCATGTTTGCCTTTAGTTACGGCCTCTTCCCACAGGCCTAAACTTAAATTACACATATCGCTCACCTCCTGATCTATTTCCAGTGTCATAGGAAGCTGAAATTCTTCCTGTAATTTTTGTTTCTTGGATTTTACATCCATTTTGCTCAGCAATGTATCCAGCATACCAATAAGCTGATTTTGACTACACTCAGGATTTCCGCTGAGATGGACAACAACCACACCTACATAATCATAGGTATAATCAATATTGAGACGATTATTGCCTTGATAAAGAATTTCTGGTTTTAGGGAATATGACACAATAGAGTCCCTTTTGTCTTCTGGACAATCCATGCATATCCAAATGCTATAGACCTTTTTCATATTGTCATATTGAGCTGAATCGGAACCATTATTGGTAAATTCAGTGTTTAATTGTGCAGAAAGCAGTCTAGCAATATAAAATATGCCTCTATTGACAATACTATAGCCAGGATTGCTTTTCCGCTGAGCTTCAACATTGATAATAATCTTGGTCTTTTCACCATCAGGCAAATTTACTTCAAAACGCAAATCATATACAATACGTCCCTCACCTGAAATATCATCCTCCAACTGCTTGTTAATAATCTTTGAATTGCTCAGCCCAGGCTCCACAAAGGTTTGACCAATCATAACACTATTACCGTCAATACAGTTTTCTATTTGTAGCAACGACAACGCAGACAGCTCGTGAACCGTGAATTTGAGAATCCGTGCCAATATAGGCTTATTCGCCAGAACCTTTTTGATGCTCTTGTCATATTGAATGAATAGATTTTCCATTTCAATATCCGAGGCAAGTGCTGTAGGGGTATCAACCAAATTCACCACTTCCTTATGCTTATTTTACAATAATTATATCATTTTCCAAACATATAATCAATCGAATGCTAATGATAAGCAAAAATATATTTGGTAGTTTTCCACTTGCAATGAACGGCAAGTATTACTTAAATTGGGATTATTCAGCAACAGCAGAAGGGGCATAACACTTTTTCCCGCATCAAAAAACCTCAGAACTCTTTCAATACAAAGTTCTGAGGTTATTTTCATCTGGTGCGATTGGCGCGATTCGAACGCGCGACCCCCTGCTTAGGAGGCAGATGCTCTATCCAGCTGAGCTACAACCGCAACAGATATAGTATATCAAATTATCTCATTCTAAGCAATAGCCAAATAGGCGTTTATACCCCCAGCTTATCCTAGATCTTTAGCCAAAGGCTTACCTTGACTCAGCCTCTACGGCCTTTTGCTTAGCGCAAAATTCATGATATTTTCTTTTGTTCTCATACATCATATGATCTGCCTCTTTGTACATCTGAGGTATTTCCTTGCTATTATCTTTAACGCAGGCATAACCAATAGAGGCAGATAACATCACGCCATGAAGATATAATCCTGACAGCTCAAAATGTAGCTTTTGCACCAGTTTCTTGGCCCTAGCCTCATCTGTTTTGTTGCAAATAATAGCAAATTCATCACCACCAACCCGAAAGGCAAAATCACCCTTACCAAGATTGGCTTCTATAGCCGCAGCCATCATGCCCAGCAGCTCATCTCCCGCCTTATGTCCATAATTATCATTGATATGCTTGAGATGATTACAATCCAATACCAACACAGCCAAAGGGTATTCTATGATCTTACTATCCTGCCACTTATTCAAATAGTTTCTATTATAAAGGCCTGTCAGCGCATCTCTCCGATAGTAATGCAACAGCTTTTGCTCCAAATTAACCTTTTCTGTTACATCGCTGGCAATACAGGTAATACCCGCAATATTACCATTATCGTCGTATACCGGAGTTTTGACAATCTCATAATATACCTTGTGGCCATCTATAACGGAACTGCACTGAGTTTTTATTTTCTTGCCAGTGGCCAAAACCTCCAAATCCTCACTGCGACATTGCCTAGCCATATTTTCGTCCAGCTGAACATCACTATCAAATTTGCCAATAATACTAACTCCAGGCTTGGCCCATTCCGGATTAGGTCTATTGGTAAAAATATACCGTCCCTCTGCATCCTTCATAAAAACCTCTGCTTCCAAAGCTTCCAAATACCTGGAAAAATTATTTTTAAAATCAAATTCCATACAAACACCATACCCGGCCTAGGCAATCCCTTAGCCATCGTCCCAAAATTTTCCTTTCCCAAAATCCCTTTGATTCTTTACTATGATGATTATATAGTATTTTTGTCTTATATACAAGCTATAGCCAAGCCATTACAAAATTATTTTTTCAGCACCTCGTGATCCAACTCTGTCCCATCAGGCAAATAGCAATAGAAATTCAACTGGTTTTCTGTAGCCTGCATGGTCATGTAGTTAGCCGTTTCCGGCTGAGGCGCTACATACTCGTCCAAGGCATGATTAATCCAAAGATTTGGATAGCGCACATTGCCTGCTACACCTGTAAGAATATATAAAGGCCCTGAGGCATCATGTTGAAAATTCCGAATATGCCCCCGATTTCTGTAAGTGTGAAGATGAGCCGAAAGAACTGCATCTACCCCCATTTTCTCAAATACAGGCATCCACACCAAGCCCTCCTCGTCAAAGCCTTCCTGCCGCTCTGTTCTGCCGTTAATTCTGTATTGCAAAGCATCACGGTGCATTAGCACCACCTTCCAAGGCTTTTGGCTATTGGCCACATCCTGCCGAAACCAACGAAGCTGTTCTTCCCGCAAATCTGGACTCATTTCCTTTAGCTCCTGTAGCTGGGTATTCAGCACAATAAAATGCACCGGCCCATAGTCATAGGAATAATAATATCTGCTATATTTGCTGCTGCCATTATCCGGCACAGCAAATTCCTTCAAATAGGCCACTGGCTCCCGCACCTGCCAATCCCTATTATAGGTTTCGTGATTCCCCATGATAGGTGCCACAGGTATTCTATCTATAATCCCTGCCAAGGAGTTAAACCAAGCCTCCCACTGGCTGTGATCCTCTCCATTATCCACCAAATCCCCCATATTCACAAAGAATTTGGCCTCTGGATTTCTCTTAGCTGCATTTTGAGCTAATTCCTGCCAACCACTATAATCGCTGGACTGAGAGTCCGGGAAAATCAAGGCCGTAAAAGCTCCACCATCATCTGTAGACAGATTGTGCCACTTTCCTACTTGTCCATTGCCAATAAGGCGATATTCCAGCTTGGCTCCTGCCGGTAAATTTTCCAATCTGGCTGTGTACAACATAAGATTCTGCCCATCATCAGTATAGATTTCACCCTTGGCTCCGACTCTATTTACCTTATTATCACCAACCTGTCTATACTCCACTGCTCCATCAGCAATAGGCTCATCAGATTGCCACATAATAGCCCTGCTGGAAGTATTATCCTGAGCTACAATCTGCCGAACAAATTTGACTCCTGGCAGCTCCTCCTGGGTATTTTCCTGAGCTGATAATATATCTCCACAGCCTGCTGCTAATATAAGCAGGACAAATAAACCTAACATTAACCACAAATTATTAATTCTTTTTTGCATAAGGTCCTCCTTCACAGATAAATCAATTTCTAAACTTTATTTACTCTCTAATATGAAAATACATTTTCCTATGTCATCTCACCATCTCCATACTTGTCTTTTGACCCCATGCTAACGGGTGCTAAGGCTCCCTCCTCTTAGGAGGGAGTTAAGCACCCGTAAGGCTCTGGATTTATTCGACTAAATTCAGTGGGAGTCTAAAGCTCCCACTGAATAAGTCTCATTT
>Ga0129311_1001161_pt1 | contig 19528 bp, 16 predicted proteins | sample Go1ome_FD_94435 | JGI IMG/M metagenome (GOLD analysis project Ga0129311, IMG submission 94435) | Western lowland gorrila individual fecal microbial communities from Wisconsin, USA - Go1022B metagenome | ecosystem: Host-associated > Mammals > Digestive system > Large intestine > Fecal | place... | reverse complement strand
TGAATTATCCAGAATTATTACCACATGTATCTAGTTGTAAATCACCACACGAAATGTTTGGAGCACTTTTAAAAACATATTATGCAAAAAAAGAAGGGTTAGACCCATCAAAAATATTTGTGGTATCAGTTATGCCATGTATTGCCAAGAAATTTGAACGCCAAAGAACAGAAATGAAAAATGATGGTTTATTTGATGTAGATAGCGTAATTACCACAAGAGAATTAGCAAGAATGATAAAACAAGCAAATATTAATTTTATAAGCTTGGAAGATTCAGAATTTGATAACCCAATGGGAGAAGCAACAGGAGCTGCAGCAATATTTGGCACAACAGGAGGAGTAATGGAAGCAGCTTTAAGAACAGCTCAAGATACATTAACAGGAGAAGATTTGAAAAAAATCAATTTCGAAGCTGTTCGTGGTGGAGAAGGAATCAAAAGAGCAGCAGTTAATATTGCTGGAAAAGAAATAAAAGTTGTTGCAGCAAGTGGGTTAGCAAATGCTCAAAAAATTCTAGAAGAAATAAAATCTGGAAAAGCAGATTATCAATTTGTAGAAATAATGGCATGTCCTGGCGGATGTATAATGGGTGGTGGACAACCAATAAAAACATCAAAAGAACGCCTAGATAAAGACATTAGAAAATTAAGAGCAGATTGTTTATACTCCATAGATGAAAAAAGTACAATAAGAAAATCACATGAAAATCCAGTAGTTAAGAAAATATATGAAGAATTCCTAGAAAAACCTGGAAGCTACAGAGCACATAAATTACTTCATACAAAATACCAAGAAAGAGAAAAATACAATTTTTAATAAAAACTTTAGACTCGTTCGAAGCTTTTTGGGACGGGTCTAAAATTTTTTAAAAAAATTTTCAAAAAAGGGTATACAATTTTTTATTCTTATGCTATAATTAGAAAAGTTTGAAATCAAACATAGGGGTATAGTGTCAATGGTAGCACATCGGTCTCCAAAACCGCCTGTGAGGGTTCGAGTCCTTCTACCCCTGCCATTTTTTTATATATATTTTATATGTATTTGAGTTTATTTATAAAGTATCCTGTAAATACTTTTTTTTTAGAAAAAATTTTTTATATCAACTAAATTATACCAAACAAATGAGGTTTATAACATTAAAAATACAGATAAAATGTATGTTTTTAGAGAACATAGCGTAAGTTGTGTACGGTAGGAGGTGAAGAGATGAATTTAGGAAAGAAAATTGGATTTATTGCATTTATAATAACTGTTATACATGTTATTGCAGGTATAATATATATAACAGCTGATGGTTCATATTTATATAGAGATTCATTCCAAATATACTTTAGGACAGGAATAATAGGATTAGTTTTAGCAGGTTGTTCAATTGGAATTTTAAAGAAAAATAAAGAAAAAGGAAGAACTTTTACAGTAATTTCAATTTTAATTATTCTAATATTCTTTTTTATAATGCAATTTATTGTTTATTGTGCATTAGCCGGTAGTGGTTGGCCTAAGACTTAATAATTTTTGCTATATTGATGATAATTGGAATATTAGTTTCGATTATTACATTAGTAAAGAATACCTAAAAATAAGCTTTTTATAAAGGTTGAACATAGAAAAGTTTATGGCAACCCCTGCCATTTTTTTATTTTGAAAATCAGAAACAGAATTAAAATCAAATTAAATCTTTTAAATTTCCCAAATAAATCATAATATAATATTTTGAAGACCGCGAAAGCGACAAGGGCAAAAAATATTATATTATGATTTAATGTATAATTTATTTAAAATATTAAAAGGAGTTGATATATTATATTTAAACAATTAAAAACATTTTTAATAACTTTAATTTTAATGGTATTTTTAATACCAATATTTTTCATACCCACAGTTTTAGGCGTACAACCTAATACACAAATTGAAAACCTTCAAGAGGGAGAAATTATACAAAAAAATCCTAATGGCTTTGTGTGGCCAATACCAGGCTATACAAGAATTAGTTCTCCGTTTGGAAAAAGAGTATCTCCAACTACTGGAGCATCTAGTTCACATTCTGGAGTAGACATACCTGCTCCGCCTGGTACGAAATTCATTGCTGTAAATGATGGAATTATAACATTTAGGCAGTTCCTTGGAGCTGGAGGTTACACAATAACACTATCTTTTGATAATTTCAAAGTTTCTTATTGCCATTGTGATCCAAATTTTATTGTAGAAGTTGGTCAAGAAGTTCAGCAAGGACAAGTAATTGGCATGGTTGGACCCAAAAATGTTTATGGTGTACCTGGCAATATTTATTTTGATTCACAAGGTAATCCAACAAATGGAGCTACTACTGGTCCTCATCTTCACCTAGGAATTCGTATTGATGGAAACTATCAAAATCCATTAAATTTCTTTTAAATTATTCAGTCTAATAACCATATAAAGCTAACAGGTGAAATATTATTATTTTCTGCAACTCCCAACTGCTTAAGAAGCTCTAACTAAAAATTTTTATAAAATTTTTAGAAGACCTTCTAAATTGTCGGTCCCCCCGAATGTTGCTTGAAAATAATAATATTTCACCTTAGAAGCAAATGCTGGCGATGCTAGCTTTATATGGAATTATAGAAATAAATATCATAAAATAATTAGTATAAAATATATTTAAAAAGGTGATTTAAATGTATTATATAGAAGAAACTGACAAGCCATGTAATGGATTTAGAAGAGCATTTTCAAAGGTTAGTTTAAATGAAAATGTAATAACTATTCATGGAATATTTGAAAATATGAAAGAAAAGAAGTCAATTAAATTAGCTAAAAAAACAGATAATATTTTGAAAAAAACTAAAAGCAACAAAATAGTTCTAAGTAAAAAAATTCAAAATAATGAAGTCTACAAAAATATGCTATATTCTTATGGATATGATATAGTAGAAGGAAAATGGCTTTTTGAAGGATTAAGTACAAATGCCATTGATTACATAATTGAAAAGAAAAATTTAAAAAAAGAAGAATGCTACATTTCAGTTCTAGTCAACGATTTATCAGATTATACATTCCAAAACATAATATTTTGGGCAAATGAATTTAAATCTTTAAATATAGTTACAAATCATATTGAGCAATTTAAAAAAATAGAGCAAAAAATACTAGATGAAACGGGTCTTATTATTACAATCACAAATAATAAAAAGAAAAGTTTGCTAAAATCACAAATAATTTTAAATATTGACTTTCCAAATGAAACAATAAATAAATACAACATAAAAGAAGATGCAATTATAATAAGCATATATAATAATATTAAAATTATCAAAAAAAGATTCAATGGTTTAGTTATAAATGATTACGAAATTAATGTAAATGAAGATGTTTTTGATTCTTCAATTTATAAAAGCCTTGATAAATACAATATTAATCAAATTTATGAGGCATCTTTTTATAAAAAAATGACATTTTCCGACTTTTCTAAAAAAATAAAAAGAGAAGGATGTAAAATTTATCGACTACATGGTATAAATGGCGTAATATAGATGATTTGAAGAAAATTATCTTTTTATGAATAAAAGCTTTATTTTTTAGAAATTTTGTTATATAATGTAGATGTTGAATTTCAATTTGTTATAAGAGTTGGAATTATGCGGTTTAAATAGAATTGTTATCTATTTATAAAATGACCTGGAAAGGAAGGAAACGAAAATGTCAAGCAATAGTGGGAATAGAAGAAGAACTACTCATAGTAGAAGTCATAGTAGAACAAATTCTGGAAGAAATGGCACTTCAAGAGAAAAGAAGGATTTAGATAGAACACAAAGATATAGAGCAGAAAAAGATTCAAATACTAAAAGAAGTATTAAAGAAGATGGAAAAACAAGAGTATTAAAATCAATTGATGATATACCAGAAAAGAAGAAAAAAAAAAAACATAAGAAACATCCAAAACTTATGTTAGCCTTAAAAATTCTTATTATATTGATTTTATTAATCTGTATAGCAGGAGCTGGAGTTATTGCAGCATTATTCTTTGGAGTTTTTGGAAATGATTTTGAAATAACAAAAGAAGATTTAGTTATTTCAGCTTCGAATTCAAAGATTGTAGATGTTAATGGAAATGTAATTGCAGACTTAAGTGGAGATGAAAAGAGAAAAATTGTATCTTTAGACCAAATGGCGCCATATCTTCCAAAAGCATATATTGCAATAGAAGATGAGAGATTTTACCAACATGATGGTGTTGATTTAAAAAGAACAGGTGGAGCGATTATAGGAAAACTATTTGGAAAAGGTTCATATGGTGGTAGTACAATCACACAACAATTAGTAAAAAATATTACTAAAGATGATGAATCTTCAGGTATGGAAGGTATAATGAGAAAAATTAGAGAATGGGCAAAAGCATATCAAGTTGAAAGAATGATATCAAAAGACCAAATTCTTGAACTATACCTTAACATTTTATATATAGGTGGAGAGGGAAACCTTCATGGAGTTGAACTTGGAGCAGAATATTATTTTAACAAAACAGCAAAAGATTTAGACTTAGCTGAATGTTCATTCTTAGCAGGAATAAATAGTCAGCCAAACTATTATAATCCTTATAAATTATATAATGAAAATGATACAGAGGAAAAACGTACAGAAAGAATAAAATCTAAGTGTTTAACAGTTCTTGGAAAAATGAAAGAACTAAATATGATAGAAAACGAAGATGATTACAATGCAGCGGTTGAAAAGGTAAAAAATGGTTTACCATTCCAAAAAGCTCAATCAAATTCATCAGGAATATATTCATATCATACAGACGCATTGATAGAACAAGTTATAAATCAAGTAATGCAAGAGAAAAATTGCACAAGAGAAATTGCAGAAAACTATGTATACGGTAGTGGTTTAACAATTTACTCAACTGTAGATACATCAATTCAATCAGCAATGGAAGAAACATTTGAGAATATTTCAAAATATCAAAGAACGTCAAATAGTGGGCAAAAATCACAATCTGGAATGGTTGTGTTTGACTACAAAACTGGAAATGTTTTAGGCGTTGTGGGTGGATTAGGTGAAAAGACAGATGCAAGAGGATTAAACAGAGCTACACAAAGTTATAGACAAACAGGTTCTTCAATGAAACCACTAGCAACAGTAGCACCTGGTTTACAAGAAAAAATAATTCAAGCTTCTACAATTTATGATGATGCTGCAACCGTATTTGAAGGAAATTATCCTCCAGTTAATTACAATTATTTTAGGGGATTAATAAATATTAGAGAATATATAAAAACATCTCAAAACGTTCCGGCAGTAAAGATAATGGCTGAACTTAGACCTGGAAAATCAATAGACTATATGAGAAAAATGGGAATGAAAAACTTATATAAAAGTGGTGAAAGTGATAAATATAATGATGAAAACTTACCACTTGCAATTGGTGGACTAAACCATGGTGTTACAGTTTTAGATATGGCAACAGGTTATGGATGTATAGCAAATGGTGGAGAAAGTATTACACCTACATTCTATACAAAAATAGAAGATTCTCATGGAAATGTAGTAATGACACCAAACCAAACAAGACAAAGAGCTATATCTACACAAAATGCATATATAACAACAAGTATTTTACAAGAACCAGTTAAGGGCGGAACAGCTTCTTATTGTGCAATATCAGGTATAGATGTTGCAGCGAAAACAGGTACTTCAGAAAATGAAAAAGATAGATGGCTATGCGGTTTTACACCATATTATTCAGCAGCATGCTGGTATGGATATGATAATCCAGAACATGTTTCATATAGTGGAGCAAGTACAAACCCAGCTGGAGATTTATGGGATGCAGTTATGACAAAAATTCATAAAGACAAAGAAAGTGCAAGATTTACGAAACCTGAAGGAATAGTTACTGCTACTGTATGTAAAACAACCGGATGTTTAGCTGCAGAAGGTTGTACAGATACTTATCAAGAAATATTCACAAGTGACAATATGCCTCCAAGATGTGAAGGACATGGTTCACAAGAAATATGTAAAGAATCTGGAAAAATAGCAAACGAATACTGCACAGAAAAAGAAACACGAGCATATGGAGTAGTTGTGCCTAAAGAAAGATTGAATTTATGGACACCAAAAGGTGGAGTATCACAAAATAATAAAAAAATAGAAGAAGTTTGTGATATTCATAAAAAACCAGAGGAACCAAAAGAAGAGCCTAAAAAGGAAGAACCTAAAAAGGAAGAAACAAAGAAAGAAGAAAATAAAACTAATACAAACACAGGAAATACAAATACCAACACAGGAAATACAAATGCCAATACAGGAAATACAAACACAAATACAGCAAATACAAATACCAACACTAACACAGGAAACACAAATGCCAATACAGGAAATACATCTAGTGGAAGTTCAGGAAGTAGCGGTGGAAGTAGTGAAGGTAACACAGGAAACTCTGAAAAAAAGAAAACACCATAATTATAAAAAAGAGAATTTGCAAAAAAAGCAAATTCTCTTTTTTGGAAGAAATGGATTTTTGGGACACTCTTAAAAATCAAGGATATTGTATAATTTTAAAATTTTTGGAAAAAATTTATTTAGGTGATTTGAATGAAAAAAGAAAAAGCTAAAAAAGAGTATGGGGAAGATGCTACAAAATATGGAGAGTTTGTTTCAAGCTACTTTGGTTGGGTATCTTTAGAAGAACAGAAGAAGCAAGCAGAAAAATTAGAAAATATTACAAAGAAAAAGTCTTAAATAAGAGAAAAAACAAGAAAAAATGAGATTTTTATATTTTTTTTGCTATTTTTTCTAATATTTAAGAAAGAAAAGGTCAGAAAAGGTCAAAAAAGATATTGAATTATTTTCTGACCGTAGTATAATATTTATAGGTCAAAGAAAGTCAAAGTCAATAAAAGAGAATTCATAAAAACATGTATTATTATGCAAAACATTAAGAAAAAATGATGAAGCTTTTCATAGATTTAGGAGGAAAAAATATGAGGATGTCAGATGTTATAGAAGAATTCATAAAGGATTTATTTGATGATAATCAATACATAGAAATCCAAAGAAACGACTTAGCACAGCATTTTAATTGTGTGCCGTCACAAATAAATTATGTAATTTCGACAAGATTTAAGCCATCGCAGGGGTATTATGTCGAAAGTAAGCGCGGTGGTGGAGGATGCATAAAAATTCAAAAAATAAATTTAGAAAAATCGGAATATTTAATGCACATTATTAATAATATACAAGATGAAATTACTCAAAACGAAGTTGATATTTTAATAAGCGATTTTTTATCTTATGATTTAATAACGCCAAAAGAAGCAAAACTATTAAAAGTAGCAACAAGCGACAACGTACTGACGCTAGGGACTGATATTAGAGATGGAATTCGTGCAAAAATATTTAAAAATATGTTGATTAATATAATATAAGGAGGAGATAATATGAAATGTGATAACTGTGGTAAAAACAATGCCAACATAAGATATTACAGAAATATAAATGGAGTAGAAAAACAAATGAACTTATGTGAAGAATGTAGTAAAAAATTAGGAATAACAAACGAAATGAATTTCAATATGCCTATAGACTTTTCAAGTTTCTGGGGAGGATTTTTCGAAGACTTCGATACACCAAGTTTACTAAACTTAGTATCTGGCGAAAGTGAACTAAAATGCAAAGGTTGCAACAACACCTTTGAAGACATATTAGAAACAGGTAAATTCGGATGCCCAGAGTGTTATGAAACTTTTGAAAATGAAATAGATGAGCTTCTTAACAGAATGCATGGAAGAAATAGACATGTAGGAAGACTTGGAAGTGGAGAAAAAATTAGAGTAGAAAATAACTCAAATACTGAAAAGAAAGAAAATATCAAACCAGAAAATAACAAATTAGAAGAATTAAAAGCAAAATTAAAAGATTTAATAAAAGAAGAAAACTATGAAGAAGCAGCAAAAGTAAGAGATGAAATAAAGAAAATAGGAGAGGAGTAGGGATATGAATTGGTATATGCAAAGTGGCAACGAATCAGATGTAGCAATAAGTACAAGAATTAGATTTGCCAGAAATTTAAATGGATTTAAATTTAATTTAAATGAAAAACAAGATATAGAAAAACTTGAAAACAAAATAAAAGATAATTTATATGGAATTGGTTATGGATTAAAATTCTTCAAATTAAAAGATATGGACAATATTACCAAAATGAGTTTAGTAGAAAAAAATATATTAAGCCCTGAGTTTGTTTTAAAGAAAAATGATATTGGTTCAATTTTAATAAATGATGAAGAAAACATTTGCATAATGATAAATGAAGAAGATCATTTAAGAATTCAGGTATTTAGTGCAGGATTTGACCTAGAAAACACATTAAATCTTGCAATTGAACTTGATGAAAAGCTAGGTAAAACATTAGGCTATGCTGTAAGTAAACAATATGGATATTTAACACAATCACCAAGTGATTGTGGAACTGGCTTGAGAGCATCTGTGATGGTACATTTGCCAGGGTTAAAACTAACTGAAAATATTGAAAAAGTATTTCATGCAATAGGAAACTTTGGAATAAACATCAGAGGAATCTATGGAGAAAATAGTAAAAGCATTGGTGATATATTCCAAATATCAAATGAGCAAAGTCTTGGTATAAGCGAAAAGGAAATTGTTAAAAATCTAAAAGTAATTGTAGAAAAAATAATAAATCAAGAGCGTTCAGCAAGAAAACTATTAGGGAAAAATACTATCGATTTAGAGGACAAGGTGTACAGAAGCTATGGATTACTTTCAAATTGCAGAAAAATTAGCTTAAACGAGACTTTGGAATTGCTTTCAGATGTAAAACTTGGAGTTGACTTAGGCATTCTAAAAGAAATTTCAGATTCCAAAGTTCAGAAACTTTATATTTTAACAAAACCTGCAAATTTACAAAAATATTTTGGAAATACTTTTGAAACAATCGAACGTGATTATAAGCGTGCAAATTTAATTAAAACTATATTAAATGATAATAATTAGAGTAGAAAATATGAAAGGAAGTGTAAATATGACATACAATTTTACAAATAGAGCCAAAAAAGCAATAGAAATTGCAGATGACATTGCAGAAGAACTAGGCCATAGCTACATAGGAACAGAACACATCTTATATGGCTTATCAAAAGAAGGTAGTGGAGTTGCTTCAAGAGTTCTAGAAAATCAAAATATAACATCAGAAGACATTTTAAATAAAATAGAAGAGCTAATAGGCAGAGAAGAAGAAATAGAAGAAACTTTAGGCTTTACGCCACGAACCAAAAGAGTAATAGAAAATGCTTTCTTAGAAGCAAGAAAACTAAACTATAATTATATAGGAACAGAACATCTTCTAATTGGAATATTAAGAGAAGGAGATAGCATTGCATCTAGAATTTTATTAGACTTAAATGTAAATATTCCAAAACTTTATAATGAAATAATAAAAGTAATTAATGAAGGAGAAGAAGAGCTAAATAATGGAGAATCTAAAAAGAATTCTGGAAAAAGAGGAAGCTATAATTCTACACAAACATTAAATCAATTTGGTGAAGACTTAACTAAAAAAGCAGAGGCAGGTAAACTGGACCCTGTAATAGGAAGAAAACAGGAGATTGAAAGAGTTATTCAAATTTTATCAAGAAGAACAAAAAATAATCCATGTTTAATAGGTGAACCAGGTGTTGGTAAAACAGCGGTTGTAGAAGGGTTGGCTCAAAAAATAGTTTCTGGAGACGTTCCAGAAATTCTAAAAGGAAAAAGAGTTGTAACAGTTGATTTATCTAGCATGGTAGCAGGAGCAAAATATAGAGGCGATTTTGAAGAAAGAATAAAAAAAGCCTTAAACGAAGTAAAAAAAGCAGGAGATATAATTCTATTTATAGATGAAATTCATACAATAGTTGGAGCTGGTGCAGCAGATGGTGCAATCGATGCAGCAAATATTATGAAACCGCTTTTAGCAAGAGGAGAAATTCAATTAGTAGGAGCTACAACGTTAAATGAATATAGAAAATATATCGAAAAAGATTCAGCTTTAGAGAGAAGATTCAGCCCTGTAAATATAAGCGAACCATCCGAAAAAGACACAATTACAATTTTGAAAGGTTTAAGAGATAAATACGAGGCACATCACAATGTAAAAATTACAGATGAAGCTATAGAATCTGCGGTAAAACTTTCAGAAAGATATATAAATGATAGATTTTTACCAGATAAAGCAATAGACTTAATTGATGAAGCTGCTTCAAGAGCTAGAATTAAAACCTATACAGAGCCAGATAGCTTAAAAGATTTACAAGCAAAATTAGAAGAAGTTAGCAAAAATAAAGAAGAAGCTGTCCTAAACCAAAAATTTGAAAAAGCAGCTGAGTTAAGAGATGAAGAGAAAAAACTTAAAGAACAATTTGAAAAAGAAGAAAACAAATGGAAAAATAAAAATACAAAATCTGTTACAAATATTACTGAGGAAAACATTGCAGAGGTAATTGCCTCTTGGACAGGAATTCCTGCTAAAAAGCTAACAGAAGACGATAACAAAAAACTAAAAGACTTGGAAGCAAACCTTCACAAAAGGGTAATTGGTCAAAATGAGGCAGTAGAAGCAGTTGCAAAAGCAATAAAAAGAGGTAGAGTTGGACTAAAAGATCCAAAACGTCCAATAGGTTCATTCTTATTCTTAGGACCAACTGGAGTTGGTAAAACAGAACTTTCAAAAGCACTTGCAGAATGCTTATTTGGAGACGAAAATGCAATGATAAGAGTAGATATGTCAGAATATATGGAGCCACATTCAGTATCAAAACTAATTGGTTCGCCTCCAGGTTATGTAGGTTTTGATGAAGGTGGTCAATTAACTGAAAAAATCAGAAGAAAACCATATTCTGTAATATTATTTGACGAAATAGAAAAGGCACATCCAGATGTTATGAATATGCTACTACAAATTTTGGAAGATGGTCGTCTAACAGATAGCCAAGGAAGAACTGTAAACTTCAAAAATACTGTAATAATAATGACATCAAATATAGGTGCAAGGTTAATTACAGATAAAAAATCTTTAGGATTTACAAATTCCGCTCAAGCAGAGGATGTACAAAAAGAATATGAAGATACTAAAAAAGAAGTAATGCAGGTTCTAAAAAAAGAACTAAGACCAGAATTTATAAATCGTATAGATGAAATAATAGTGTTCCACAAATTAAATGATGAAGAAATAAGACAAATAATAGATATCATGTTAAATGAAGTAGTAAATAGACTAAAAGATCAAAAAATAGATGTTAAAATAGAAAATGAAGTGAAAGAGGTAATTGCAAAACAAGGAATTGACAAAAACTTTGGTGCAAGACCTTTAAGAAGAACAATTCAAAATATGCTAGAAGATATGCTTGCAGAAGAAATTTTAGACGGAAAATTAAAGAAAAATTCCCCTGCTACAATTGGTGTTGATGGAGAAAAAATAGTTTTAAAATAGAAATTTTTTAAAAGTTGTTGACTAAATTATTTTTTATGTGTATAATTCAATCATAAAATATAAAATAGGGGGAAAAAAGATGGAAGAAAATTCTACAAACACAACAACTGAGACAAAAACAAACTGGTTTAAATCTCATATGACAGTATGCATTATATCAGCTATAGTTGTAATAGCAGCAGTAGTTGCAATAGTACTATTAGTTGGAAACAAAGGTGGCCAAAGCCCAGAAGACGTTGTAAAAACTTATGTTGCAGCAATGCAAGAAGGAGACGCAGACAAAATAATGAACATCACTGATGTTAAAGGAACATATGCATGGTCAAAATGCGGAGGAGATGCTTCTAAATTTGAAGAAACATACAATAGCATATCAGATGAAGATGCAAAATCATATGAAAGTACAGCTAAATCTGGTATAAGCACAGCAATGGGATTATTAAAATCATTTGGTGGAGTTGAAATGTCAATCAACAATATCGAAAAACCAGAAGAATTAGCTAAAAACCTATATAAAGTTAATGCAAATGTAAAAATGAAAGTTTCAGTTTTTGGAGTAAACCAAGAACAAGACCAAGATATGTCATTAATAGTATATAATGGTAGATTTGTTGGCGAAGCAAGATAATTTTAAATTTAAAAAGAGCAGTGTTTAACTGCTCTTTTTGCGATTCTAGTTTTTGGGCTGGGCATGTTTTTGAAGAACTGCTGAAAATCTTAATTCAGCAAAAAAGTCTTCAATTCTTGAGCTGACGTATTCAGTGTAGGGAATGCGATCAACATCCTCCTCATTGATTCTGTTGTGAGACATATTAGCCTTAACAACTGAGTTGTATAAGTAGATGTTTTGGATTAGTGTTAAATTGGGAATAATGAAGTTTTCCTTATCCTTGGTTATTATATCTAATCTAATCTTCCCCAAGTATAAGGAGTCTCTCTCCCTAAAATATTCACTAAGAATTTTTACCACTGAACGTGCATATGCCTTCAAAAAGGCAATAGTTTTATCTGGTAAATCTAATCCAAACAAAGCTTCTGAGAAGTCCTTTCCAAGCACTATTTTAATTTCGTTGTGTTTGTTTTTCTTCGAGGTTTGTTTGATATTTACAAACAAATTATAAATTGTTGGAAATTCAGCCTCAATTTCATCATCGTTTTTTCGTTCGTATACCTCCCAAAACCGAATCTGTGGATGGCTCACTTTCTCTTTTATAAGATTAATAAGCTCATCCTGAATCATTGTTTCCATCTCTTCAAAAGACGGGATATGGATGTTTTTGCTACTCATGAAATAACCTCCTTTGTAGCTAACTAAAGTTGTTGTGACTTACTATAATATTATATTACAAATTATTGGAAAAATCAAGGATTATGTAAAATATTAAAAATAATAAAAAAACTTTTTTTATATTTACTGTAACTTTTTTTATGGTATAATTGTATTAGTTTTAGAAGGAGGAATAAAAAGTGGAGCAAAAAACCGATAAAGAGTTATATCACGAGTTTTTAGAACGGTAGCAAAACAAGCTTCGAAGAGCTAGTTATAAGGCACAAAGATAAGTTAATCTATTTTATATATAGATATGTAAAAAGCGTAGATATTGCAGAAGACTTGGCACAAGATGTTTTTGTCTATTTGTTGATACATAAAGAAAATTATGATTTTAATTATTCATTAAAAACGTATCTTTTCACAATTGCAAAAACAAAAGCCTTAAACTATTTAAAAAGAGAAAAAAGGATAGTACAAATTAACGAAAATGATGTTTATGATGTTCAAACACTAGAAGATAGAGTGTTCTTAAATGAACGCAAAAATAATCTGAAAAAAGCGATAATGCAGTTAAAACCAGATTATCAAAGAGCAGTTTATTTAGCTGACATTGAAGAATTGAGCTATAAAGAGATAGGTCAAATTCTCCAAAAATCAGAATCTGGAATAAAAGTTTTAATTCATAGAGCGCGAAAGCAGTTAGAGGAGATTGTGAGAAAGGAGGCAGGAAGGTATGAAGGATAATAAAGATTTCATTAATGGTATTTACCAAAAATATGATGAATATCTAAAAGAAAGGAGCAATGGAAAAATGGATGAAGAAAATAAATCAAAATTTAATATGGTAAAAAATGTTAAAACAAAAGAATTTAGAAAGGGAAGTTTCTTAAAAAGAAACTTTGTAAAAGTATTAAGTACAGCAGCGGTTTGTACGGTAGTAATATCTAGTTTTATTGTAAGCAAAAATTTTGTAAATAATGAAGATACAAATAATATTCAGGTTGGAAAAACCACAACATTAGAAGAAATAAGTCTAAATAAAGTAAATGATTTTGAAACATTTTATAAAATAGTTAAAGATAACACGAACACAAACACTAGGAACATTGAAAATAATTTTTTGGAAATTGCGCCTGATTCAGTTCAAACAACAGAAGATTCAGCAAAAAGTACAAATGGCGCAAATGCAGAATATAACTTTTCAGATACACAAAACACATCAAGTTCAGACGATTATTCAAAAACAAATATACAAGTAGAAAATGTAGATGAAGCTGACATTGTAAAAACAAATGGAAAATATATATTCTATGTTGTATCAAATAAAATTGTAATAGTAGATATTCAAAATAAAACTAAAATGGAAAAAGTTGCTGAAATAACTTTTGAAAACGATGATTTCAAACCATCTGAGTTATACATTTATAAAGATAAAATAATAGTAATTGGAAACGAGAGCGGATATTCAACATCAAAAAGTATAGTAAGAGAAACATTAAATAGCATTTATAAAAAAGGTATATATAGACAAAATACAACAGCAATTGTGTATGATATAAGCTACATCAATGAACCAGAAGAAGAAAGAAGAGTTAAAATAGAAGGAAGATACGTATCTTCTAGAATGATAGATGGAAATATCTATTTTGTAGCAAACAAATCAATTTCAGGATATGACATAGTAAAACATAATGTTGAAGATTTAGATGAAAACGCATATAAACCAGCATATACAGATACAGCAGTTAGCACAAGAGAAAAGCTTGTAGACTTTGATAGAGTATATTATTTTGACAATATCGAAACATTAAATTATTTAAACTTAGGTGGATTTAATGTAAACAACGAAAAAGAGGCAGATGTAGAAGTATTGATGGGAGCTGGAGATACAATTTTCTGCTCAACAGAAAACCTTTATGTTGCAAAAGCAAGAAATGTTTATGATGCAGATACAAGAATGAGCTTCGGTAAAGATACAAAAATCTTAAAATTCAGTTTAAACAATGGAAACATTGAATTTAAGGCAGAAGCAGATATAGAAGGTGGAATAAACAACCAATTCTCAATGGATGAACAAAACGGATACTTCAGAATTGCTACAACAGTTGGAAAAACTTATAATATGGATAGCTCTACAAGTAACTCATTATATATTTTAGATGAAAAACTAAACGAAGTTGGAAGACTTGATGGGATTGCAAAAGGAGAAAAAATTTATTCTGTAAGATATGCAGGAGATAGAGCATATGTAGTAACATTTAAAGAAATTGATCCACTATTCGTAATAGATTTAAGTAATGCAAGAAATCCTAAAATTTTAGGAGAACTAAAAATACCAGGATATAGCACATATTTACATCCTTATGATGAAACACATGTAATCGGATTTGGATATGATACAAAATCAAATTCAAGTAACACAGGAGTTGTAAATGATGGAATAAAAATGTCAATGTTTGATATAACAGACTTCAATAATCCAAAAGAAATGTTTACAGTAAAAATAGGAGATAGAAGAACTAGTTCAGCTCTAACACATAATCACAAAGCATTACTATTTGATAAAGAGAAGAACTTAATAGCATTCCCAATCTCAACTTATGAATCTGGAAAAACAGAATATAAAGCACAAGTTTATGATATAGATTTAGCAAAAGGATTTACATTAAGAGGAGAAATTAAACATGAAAAAGAACAAGATGAAACATCAAGCAAAGGCTATTATTACACAAATTACAATTTAAACATAGAAAGAATAATATATAGCCAAGATGTATTCTACACACTTTCAAAAGCAATCGTAAAAGCTAGTGATATGAATAGCTTACAAGAAATAGATGTTTTAAATATTAGCAAATAAGAAGCTTTTGGGACACTCTTGAATTTTGGGACACTCTTAAAAATCAAGTTTTCAAAAACCTTGATTTTTAAGAGTGTCCCAAAATTCCAAAATTCAAGGGGACCCGAAATTGAGAAATATTACAAAAATATTACAGAAATATTACAAAAATGTAATATTTCTTATAATACTACAAAATTCAACAAATAATTTTTAAAAGTAAAAATCTGTTGCATCTGCAACAGATTTTTTGCGTTTTAAATATATAATTAGCTCATAAGGAAAAAACAAATGCAACCAATTTTAATAATAAAATTATTCTTAAAAAACGGCTGTAAATATTTATATACAAGGGGTAGGGTAAAATGAAAATTATCAAAAGAGATGGAACAGTTGTAGATTTTGATGCTACAAAAATCAAAGTTGCTATTGGAAAAGCAAATGAAGAAGTAAGAAGAGGAGAAAAAGCAACAAAGGAACAAATAAATGAAATAATTGATTATATTAAAGAATTAGATAAAAAAAGAATATTAGTTGAAGATGTTCAAGATATAATTGAAGAAAAACTTATGGAATTTGATAAATATCAACTAGCTAAAAAATATATTACATACAGATATACAAGAGAATTAGTTAGAAAAGCAAATACAACAGACCAATCTATAAAAGAATTGATAGATGGAGAGAGCGAATATTGGAATACAGAAAATTCTAATAAAAACGCCAAAGTTGTAACTACCCAAAGAGACTATTTAGCCGGTATTACAAGTACAGACATAACAAGAAGATTTTTATTACCAGAAGATATAGTAAAAGCTCATGATGAAGGAATAATTCACTTCCATGATGCAGATTATTTTGCACAAAATGCTTTACACAATTGCGATTTAATAAACCTAGAAGATATGCTTCAAAATGGAACAAATATAAATGGTGTAATGATAGAAAAACCACATAAATTTTTAACAGCTATGACAATTGCAACACAAATAATTACAGCAGTAACATCATCTCAATATGGTGGAGCAACTGTAACAATGACTCATTTAGCCCCATTCGCAAGAGACAGCTATAACAAATACCTAGAAAAATATCATGAAAGAGGATTAACAGAAGAACAATGTGTTAAATTTGCAAAAGAAGACTTAAGAAAAGAAATTCAAGATGGAGTTCAAACATTCCAATACCAAATAAACTCAATGACTACAACAAATGGGCAATCTCCATTCTTAAGTGTTTGCTTATACCTAGGTGAAACAGAAGAATACAAAGAAGAACTTGCAATGATAATAGAGGAAGTATTCAACCAAAGAATATTAGGAATGAAAAACGAAAAGGGTGTATATATAACACCAGCATTCCCAAAACTTTTATATGTACTAGAAGAAGACAATATTCATAAAGACAGCAAATACTGGTATTTAACAGAATTAGCTGCAAAATGTACAGCAAAGAGAATGGTTCCAGATTACATTTCTGAAAAAGTAATGAAAGAATTAAAGAAAAACGAATATGGTGAGGGAGAATGCTATCCATGCATGGGATGTAGATCATTCTTAACACCAGATAGAAACATATCAAGAGGAAATGTAGCAAAAGCTAAAAATTATGTTGAAGGAAAAGGAAAATACTATGGAAGATTCAACCAAGGTGTTGTAACAATAAACTTAGTAGATGTTGCGCTTTCTTCAGCACAAGACATGGACAAATTCTGGAAGATATTTGATGAAAGATTAGAATTATGCCACAGAGCATTAAAAGCAAGACATGATAGATTAAGCAAAGCTACATCAGATGTAGCACCAATACTATGGCAATATGGAGCACTTGCAAGACTTGATAAAGGAGAATCAATACACGACTTATTACATGGTGGATATTCAACAATATCACTTGGATATGCTGGATTGTATGAGTGTGTAAAATACATGACAGGAGATAGCCACACAGATAACGGAAAAGGAAAAGAATTCGGATTACAAGTAATGCAAAGAATGAATGACAAATGTAAAGAATGGAAAGAAGCAGAAGACATAGATTACAGCGTTTATGGAACACCAATAGAATCTACAACATATAAATTTGCAAAATGCTTAAAGAAAAGATTTGGGACAATAGAAGGAATAACAGATAGAAATTACATTACAAATTCTTACCATGTTCCAGTATTTGAAGAAATAGATGCATTCACAAAGTTAAAACTAGAAAGTGAATTCCAAAGACTAAGCCCAGGTGGTGCAATTTCTTACATAGAAACACCAAACCTACAAAACAACTTAGATGTAGTGCTACAAATAATAGAATTCATTTATGACAACATTATGTATGCAGAATTAAATACAAAATCAGATTATTGCCAAGAATGTGGATTTGATGGAGAAATATTAATAGATGAAAATCTAGAATGGTATTGCCCAAACTGTGGAAACAGAAACCATGATACATTAAATGTAGCAAGAAGAACTTGTGGTTACATTGGAAGCAATTTCTGGAATAAAGGAAGAACACAAGAAATAAAGGAAAGAGTTCTTCACATTGATAATAAGGATGATGAGTAATTTGCTCTGCTCAATTATTTTCCAAATTAAGATAGTAAAGAAGGAGAAAGAATGAAGTATAATAAAATTAGAAAAATGGATATTGCAGATGGCCCAGGAGTTAGAGTTTCAATATTCATGCAAGGATGTCATTTCCATTGCAAAAATTGCTTCAACTCAGATACTTGGGATTTTGAAGGCGGAAAAGAATTTACAGACGAAACAATTGATAGAGTTTTAGAATTATGCGAAAATCCGAATATTTCAGGTTTATCAATATTAGGCGGAGAACCTATGAACCCAGAAAATATAGAAGGAACAACAAAACTTGCAAAATGTTTTAAACAAAAATTCCCAGATAAAACACTATGGTCTTGGTCAGGATACCAATTTGACAAACATTTAAAAGACAAAGAAGTTTGTAAATATTTAGATGTAATTGTTGATGGACAATTTAAAGATGAACTAAAAAATCCAACATTAAAATGGTGTGGTTCAGAAAACCAAAGAGTAATAGATGTTCAAAAATCTTTAAAACAAGGGGAAGTTATTTTATATAAAGACTAAAGAACTAAAAAAATCTCAATTTCTATTGAGATTTTTTTGTATATAGTGTAAAATAAGAAAGAAAAAAGGAGGAAAAACCTTATGGGAAATAAAAGAGAAGATTACATAAATTGGGATCAATATTTTATGGGAGTAGCAATGCTTTCAGCACAAAGAAGCAAAGATCCAAATACACAAGTAGGAGCCTGTATTGTAAGTAAGGATAATAAAATACTTTCAGTTGGCTACAATGGCGCTCCAAATGGATATGATGATGATAATATGCCATGGGATAGAGAAGGCGATTTTTTAAATACAAAATATGCTTATGTTTGTCATGCAGAGTTAAATGCAATTTTGAATAATAAAGGCTCAAATTTAGAAGGTGCAAAAATATATGTAGATTTATTTCCATGCAATGAATGTGCAAAAGCAATTATTCAATCTGGTATAAAAGAGATTATTTACAAATCTGATAAGTATAATGGAACAGATGGAAATATTGCATCTAAAAAGATGCTTGATTATTGCGGTGTAAAGTATACTAAATATAATGAAGCTAACAAAGAAATTAAGTTGGAATTGTAAAAATATTATGTGAAAATATGTACAATTTTTTAATTATGTGTTACAATATTTAAGTAAAAAATTAGACAAAATTATAGTAAGGAGGAATTTAAAATGTCAGGACATAGTAAATGGCACAATATACAAGCAAAGAAAGGAAAAGCAGATGCTGCAAGAGGAAAAATATTTACAAAATTAGGAAGAGAATTATTAATAGCAGTAAAAGAAGGTGGAGCTGATCCTGCAGGTAACTCTAAATTAAAAGGCGTTATTGCAAAATGTAAAGCAGCAAAT
>Ga0129311_1001159_pt1 | contig 19554 bp, 21 predicted proteins | sample Go1ome_FD_94435 | JGI IMG/M metagenome (GOLD analysis project Ga0129311, IMG submission 94435) | Western lowland gorrila individual fecal microbial communities from Wisconsin, USA - Go1022B metagenome | ecosystem: Host-associated > Mammals > Digestive system > Large intestine > Fecal | place... | reverse complement strand
TCCTCTTATCCCGATTCTTGTTATGATTCTTCTGGTTGGTATTCTACAAATTGTGCTTTCCTGTGTTTTAAGCAGTAATCTGAAAAAGGAAACGCTGGTTGAAAGAATAAGGTATCAGGGATAGCAAGTACCATCGCCGTGGAGAATGAGGTTGCCGATAATATGTATCAGCGGTCGGAGCTGGACTATCTGGTCTACAATGATCCGATTGGATATGCAGACTTATTACTGAATGGCGATCCCGAAACCTATTTGAAAACTGTAACTGAATGCAAACCGCTTGATAGTTAACCAACACCTTGCCCGTGGGAGAAATTCTGCGGGCAATTTTTTTGTATCTTTTCTGTGAACGCTATTGATTTTTATCGTCTAATGCAGTAGACTATACACGAAGTCTAATGCTGTAGACAAGGAGGCCGTGAATATGGAAATTCCGAAGATCCACGAAAGTGAATATCGTTTTTGCTTGATTATGTGGGAGCATGAGCCGGTTACTGCTACCCAGCTTGTAAAGCTCTGTCAGGAACAGCTTGGTTGGAAGCGAACCACCACTTATACTGTTATCAAGCGCCTTGGGGAGCGTGGTGTCCTGACGAATGACAACGGCACCGTTACTTCTCTTGTTTCTAAGGACGAAGCACAGGCGTGCGAGATCGACGAACTGGTTGAAAAGAAGTTTGAGGGTTCTCTGCCTGCCTTTATCGCTGCGTTTACAAAGCATCAGGCTATGTCCGAAGATGAGCTTGATGAGGTACAGCGCATGATCGACCGCATCCGGAAAGGAGGTTCACAATGAACGAACTCTTTTTGAAAATCATCAACATGAGCATATCGGCAAGCTGGCTTATCCTGGCTGTGCTGATACTCAGGCTTGTTTTGAAGAAAGCTCCCAAGTGGGTCAATGTTCTGCTTTGGGGCATCGTGGCTGTCAGACTGATCTGCCCGTTTTCTTTTGAGAGTGCACTAAGCCTGATTCCAAGTGCAGAACCAATTCCGTTGGATATTGAAATGGCGGCCAAACCCACAATAGACAGCGGTGTTCCGGCGATCAATAGTGTGGTCAATCCTGTTCTATCCTCATTTGCTCCACCACAGCATGTATTGACGAGTGCAAACCCGCTTCAGATTTGGATTCCGATTTTGAATATTATCTGGTTGATTGGTGTCGGCGCCCTTCTCTTATATACCGCAGTTAGTTATTGGCGCCTATGTCGTAAAGTGGATACAGCTGTTCGCTACAAGGACAACATTTTCCAGAGTGAGCATGTAAGTTCTCCGTTTGTCTTAGGGCTTATCAAGCCGAGAATTTATCTACCTTTCAAACTCGACGGGCAGAATTTAGAACACGTTGTTGCCCATGAAAAAGCGCACATTTGCCGCAAAGATCATTGGTGGAAACCCCTTGGTTTCCTCTTACTGACAATCCATTGGTTCAATCCTCTCATGTGGTTGGCTTATGTTCTGCTGTGTCGTGACATTGAGTTAGCCTGTGATGAAAAGGTTATCAAAGAACTCGACAACGAACAGAGAGCCGATTATACACAAGCACTTGTTGCCTGTAGTGTAAACCGCCGGGTGATCGCCGCTTGTCCGCTTGCCTTTGGCGAGGTCGGTGTAAAGGAGCGTGTGAAGTCTGTGATGAATTATAAGAAGCCTGCGTTCTGGGTCATCATTTTGGCAGTCATTGCCTGTGTTATCGTTGCGGTCTGCTTCCTGACCAATCCGAAACAAGACAGCTATACGCTGAGAATCGTTGTTCCGGCGGGAAGCCAAGAAAAATTTGTATATACGGATGAAGAAGTCAGTACAATCAAGAACACAATCAAAATATGGTCCGGTGATGGATTGGGCGATACGGAAGTCCTTTTATCGCCAGTCAGCAAAACAACAGAAACCGGATATACAGCCACTTATCTTACCCCGGGTATGCCTGTGGAATTTGATGCAGAAAAAGATACATGGTTTAAAGTGGGTGTAAATATGCAGAACTCCACTAACGAGGACATTATTGTATATGTCAAAGTGGAAAATGTAGCGGTTCGCATTTCAGACGAAAGCACTCCCGATCGTATGCGTTTTGAAGCAGAGATCCTTGAAATTCATGATGGCAATTATCTTGTAAAGCCTGTTGAAGGTAGTTGGGAACTGAATAGTGCAGACCGAATTGAAGTACCTATCAGGAATGCGCATCCATCACCAGAACCTGAAATCGGAGATGTGATTGAAATTGAATACTCCGGTGAAATCCTTGAAACATACCCTTCCCGAATAACAGAGGTTTTTAGCATCAGGGTTGTTAAGGAAGCCGAAACATGGGCCTTGATCCCTATGGTTATGGTGAATGGAACGCTATACCTTGACACCGGTTACGAGAGTGATGCCATTGAAAGAACCGACCATTTCGATGGAGAAATCACATCCCAAGTTGATGGAAGTGAAAGGCCATCCGTAGACGATCAATCTAACTTCGGCACTGGATACGGTTACCAATATGGTAAAACTGAGGGGACTATCGAACTCTTTATGAATGGCAAGTGGTGGATCTTTGCTACTGAAGAAGCACGACAGGCAATTCAGTTCCCCGCCGCAGAGGATGAACCTTCAAAATTCTATCTGACCATTGGTTCTGAAGGCGTTAAGTGTATTGCGCTTTCAATGCCAAACGCAAGTGGTGGGTGTGAGAACGCTGATGGTTCCCTGTTCAAGAAAGGCGAACGCATTTGGCTCGACAACCTCGATGGCTACGCTGATCTGCGTGGACTAACAATAACTGCCCTGGGTGAAAACGGTGAAATCATCTGGACTGCATCTGTTCCTGACGAAGAAGAAAACAAAGGCTTTACCCATCTGGTAAATGATGATTGGGAAATCACAAATATCGAATAATTCGTTCCCAGCAAATAAACCGCTGCAATTTTCATCCCAAAATAGGATGGATGTTGCAGCGGTTTTTCTTTTTGTGGTTCAAATGTCGCCGTTATTTCCTTGGGCAATTTTTCCTTCTCACAGTTCAGAAGACAGGCCATTGCCTTGTTCCCAACGCACCCCTTCTTTCATGGTGTTGCTTCGGCTTTTTTGTTGTTTGGCCTTGTATTCCTCGCCCCAATTCCATAGGGAATCCAGAACGGGCTTCAAGCTATAGCCCAAGTCCGTCAGTGTGTACTCCACCCGGGGCGGCACCTCGGCATAGACCTTGCGGCTTAACAGTCCGCTTTCCTCCATATCCCGAAGCTGGGCGGTCAGCACCTTCTGGGAGACATGGCCGATGGACTTTTTCAGTTCGCCAAAGCGTTTGGTTCCGGGAAGCAAGTCCCGCAGGATCAGCACCTTCCACTTATCCCCGATCAGCATGAGGGTGGTCTCCACAGGGCAGGCCGGAAGTTCTTTCTTTTCTTCGCTCATACAAAAATCTCTCCTTTGCAAGTCGGATTCTCCTTTAATTATAGAATATTTGCTGCCGGAATGTCAATAGTTTCCATTTGGTAACTACAGCATAATATTGTGCTTACTTTACAGTTGAAACCTACCGCACTATAATACAGTCAAGAGCCGGGGAGAACGGCCGATCCCAGGCACGAAGCAAAAGGAGAACCAGAACATGAATATCTTCAAGAAATTATTCGGCACCAGCCATGACAATACCAAGGAGGAACCCAAAATGACAAACACTCAGAAAGCGCTCGAACTCATCAACACCTTCGCCACCGGCGATACCGAAACCGCAGCCAGCCTGTTGGCAGAGGGCTACATCCAGCACAATCTGGCCTACGGCACCGGACGGGATGCCTTCGTCGGCTCCGTTGCCTATCTGGCCGCTGCACCGGTCAAGACCACAGTGAAGAACATCCGCGCCTTCTCCGATGGTGACAAGGTGTTCCTTCAGACCATCTATAACTTTGCCGGTGCCGGTGAGCAGGTGGCCTTCGATATTTTCCGTTTCGATGACAGCGGCAAGATTGCTGAGCACTGGGATAATCTGGCTGCGCTGGCTGCTCCCAATCCCTCCGGTCACACCCAGACCGATGGCACTATGGCAATCACCGATCTGGATAAGACCGAGGAAAACCGCAAGCTGGTCAAGAACTTCCTGTACGATGTGATGCAGGGCAACCACCCGGAAAAGTCCCCCGATTACTTTGACGGCGATACCTACATCCAGCACAACACCGGTATTGCCGACGGCCTGTCCGGTCTCGGTGCGGCACTGGCCGCTCTTGCCCAGCAGGGTATCCAGATGATCTACACCACTGTGCATCAGGTGCTGGCGCAGGGCAACTTCGTTCTGGCAGTCAGCGAGGGCACCTTCGGCGGCGCACCTACTGCTTACTACGACCTGTGGCGTGTGGAAAACGGCAAGATTGCCGAGCATTGGGACGTGATGGAGACCATTGCCGACAAGTCCACCTGGGCCAACGATAACGGCAAGTTCTGATTAACTCGTGGAGGCCACGCAAAGCGGCAGCAGCGTGGCCTCTGCCGCTTCACTTTTGGGAGGGCACAATGGATTATCTGGAGTATTTGGTAAATGAGATCCACACCACAGTGGTGGCTACCGTAGACGACACAGGTCTGCCAGTCACAGCTGCCATTGACATGATGGATGCCGATGAAAACGGTGTTTATTTCCTGACGGCAAAGGGAAAAGGGGGTTATGACCGGCTGAAAAAGCGGGGTGTCCTGGCACTCACCGGCATGAAAGGCGAGGACACCATGCACTGTGCTGCCCTTTCGATTCGGGGAAAGGTGCGGGAGCTAGGGAGCGAACGGCTTCCCCGGCTGTTTGAAAAGAATCCCTATATGAACGAGATCTACCCGGATGGGGCACCCAGAAGTGCCCTGACCGTCTTTGTCATCTATGAAGGCAGCGGCGAGTGGTTTGACCTATCCAAAAAGCCAATCGAACGTGCCAGCTTTACCTTTGGCGGCGCAGAGAAAGTGCAGGAGGGGTATTTCGTCACGGATGCCTGTATCAGCTGCAAGCTCTGCTATTCCAAGTGTCCGCAAAAGTGCATTGACATTTTTTTCAAGCCTGTGGTCATTCATCAGGAAAACTGCCTGCATTGCGGCAACTGCTTTGAAGTCTGTCCGACCAGAGCCATTGTAAAGCGGAGGTAACGCCATGAATCAGGAGCAGCGAAGAAGATTTTTAATTGAGGAATTGCTGTGGGAGCGTCCTTCCTGCAAACCGCAGGAGATCCCCAGGGATGCTGAACGCCAGAAGATTCTGCTGCGCTCGCTTATGAATGTCCGCCATCCGGCAGCCATCGGCAAGCGATTCCTGGAAGTGCAGGATGCTTATCTCCAAGAGGAACGGACAGCAAAGACAATTACCCGGCTGTCTGAACTGTCCCCGGTTCAGGAGGGGATCTATCTCTGGCGGGGAGACATCACCACTTTGGAATGCGGGGCCATCGTCAACGCCGCCAATTCCGGCATGACCGGCTGCTACCAGCCCTGTCACAACTGCATTGACAACTGCATCCACACCTACGCCGGGGTACAGCTTCGTTTGAAGTGCGCGGAGATGATGGCACAGCAGGGCTATGAAGAACCCACCGGGCAGGCGAAAATCACCCCCGCCTACAATCTTCCCTGTGATTATGTGATCCACACCGTCGGCCCCATTGTCCGGGGAGAACTGACCCGGGAGCATTGCGAATTGCTGGAATCCTGCTACCGTTCCTGCCTGAAACTGGCGGACGAAAACAATATGGGAAGTATTGCCTTCTGCTGTATCTCTACAGGCGTATTTATGTTTCCAAATGAGAAGGCGGCGGAAATCGCTGTGCGGACAGTGCAGGAATATAAGGCAGAAACCGGAAGTGAGATCGAGGTGGTATTCAATGTTTTCACGGAACAGGATGAAAGAATATACAGGAAGCTGCTCCATTGAGCGGCTGCGGGAAGTGCTGGATACGGCGGATGCTGTCTTGATCGGAGCCGGGGCAGGGTTATCTACCTCTGCTGGATTTACCTATAGCGGGGAACGGTTTGAACGGTACTTCTCCGATTTTTACCGGAAATACGGCATCTCCGATATGTATTCCGGGGGCTTTTATCCCTACGACACGCTGGAAGAATACTGGGCCTGGTGGAGCCGTCATATTTTCTATAACCGCTATGCAGATGCACCGATCCCGGTTTATCAGGAGCTGCTGGCACTGGTGAAGGACAAGGACTATTTTGTGCTGACCACCAACGTGGATCACCAGTTTCAGCGGTCAGGCTTTGATAAAAAGAAACTGTTCTATACCCAGGGGGATTACGGCTTATGGCAGTGTTCCAAAGCCTGCCACAACAGAACCTACGACAATGAGGCAGAAGTCCGGCAGATGCTTGCCCAGCAGCAGGATATGAAAGTTCCGTCAGAACTGATCCCCCATTGCCCGGTCTGCGGGGCCCCTATGACCATGAATCTACGATGTGATAACTCTTTTGTGCAGGATGAAGGTTGGTATGCTGCCCGATACCGGTATTCGGACTTTGTACGGCGGCACAAGCACGGCAAGGTGCTGTATCTGGAGCTGGGTGTGGGAACCAATACCCCGGGCATTATCAAGTATCCTTTCTGGAGATACACGCTGGAAAACCCAGATGCTATCTATGCCTGCGTGAACTTCGGACAGGCATACGCACCCAGGGAAATCGCAGAGCGTTCCGTCTGTCTGGATGCGGACATTGGACGCATCCTGTCAGCACTGAACCCAGAGGCGGTTTCATAAAAAATGGGCAGAGCTTCTATCATAAGAGATAGGGCCCTGCCCACTTTTTATTTTTAAGGTATGTTGATCTGATTTTTGATATCCTCACGGGTGAACCAGTCCACAAACTGAGCCTTACCCTCATATACCCCCCAACCCACAAACGTGCGTAAGATGCTTCAAATGAACACCGCTTACCGCATTTGGCTCCCGCTCCCACAGCGGCAGGTGGATCCTCTACAGAAGGCCCGCGGGGATAATGGCTTGACAATTGGATGCTCTGCGGGAATATGTCTGCGGCGGCAGAAGGAAGCAGGGAGCGAATAGAATAAAAGACAAGCCCGGCAAGGTTTTGGTACTTGCCGGGCTGCGTTTTTCCGGGGATGGACAGGCAGCGTAAGCAAATTGGAATTCTATCGGCACAAGGGGAAGCATCCGAATGGGCAGAGCTGCGGCAAGCGGCGGAAAGATGCGGCGGGGGCGGACATAAGGTGTTTTGAGGTGAGCGCAGATGCATGAGGTAGAGCAGGCGGTTTTGGGCGTTTTGCTGCAAATGCTTTTGGATAAGGACTTGATCCCGGAGAGGGTCTATAACCAGGCCCGTGAAAAAATCCTGGGCACCTTGGACTTTCCACCCTTCTTCTGGGAGAATGAGGAGGATGCAAATGGAAGTGCGGAAAATTCGATCTGAAATGCGCATGGGCAGGTCTTTTTACGATCTTCCTCTCCGGGTGACCTTTTATGCCCGGGTATCTACCGACCAGGATGAGCAGATCAACAGCCTGGAAAATCAGGTGCAGTATTACACGGAACTGATTCAAAGCAAACCCAACTGGAAATTCGTTCCGGGGTATGTGGACGAGGGGATTTCCGGCGGCTCTACGAAAAAGCGGGAGAATTTTAACCGGATGATCCGGGATGCCAAGGCCGGAATGTTTGATTTCATCATCACCAAGGAGATTTCCCGGTTTTCCCGGTCTACCCTGGACAGTATCAAATACACCCAGGAGCTGCTGGATTACAATGTGGGGGTGTTCTTCCAGAACGACAACATCAACACATTGGACACGGACAGCGAGTTCCGACTGGTGATTATGGCAGGGGTTGCCCAGGATGAGATTCGGAAGCTGTCGGAACGGCTGAAATTCGGCTTTCGGCAGGCCATCCAAAACGGTCATGTGCTGGGCAGCGACAGGCTCTATGGCTACGACAAAAAGGACTGCGTCCTGACTGTCAATGAAGGGGAAGCAGAAATCATTCGCATCATTTTTGACCTCTATGGCAATCAGCAGTTGGGGACACGAACCATTTCCAAACGGCTGACGGAGCTGGGCTACACCAGCCGGGAGGGGAACGCCTTTAACACCCTGACCATCCGGCACATTCTGGAAAATCCAAAGTACAAGGGGTGGTATTGCGGAAATAAGAGCCAGAGTGTGGACTACCGAACCAAGCGGAATATCCCGCTGGACGAAAGGGAGTGGGTCATGTACCCCGACCCCTCCATCCCGGCCATTGTCCCGGAGAAACTGTGGGATCGGGCCAATGCCCTGTACAAAAGAAGGCGAGAAGAAATGATGGCACACAGCAGCGGCGTCAGCTTCCACAACCGCTATCCTTACAGCGCAAAAATCTACTGTCAGGAGCACGGAACCACCTTTCACCGTCAGGTGATCCAGACAAAAAAGGGGCAGCAGGAGGTATGGCAGTGCAAGGTTTACCGCAGCCACGGACGGGCGGCCTGTTCGGCCCCCCAGATCCGCAGCTGTGACCTGGACAGGATTCTCAGCCACATTTTCAAGGAACTGGTTCGGGATAAGCAGAAGATCATGGATTCTCTGGTGACGGTGCTGACCAACATTCCCAAGGATGTAGACTTCGGGAAGCTCCGCTGTCAGGCAGAAAATGAGATAGCGGATTTGGAGCGAAAGAAAGACCGGCTGCTGGATTTGAGCATCGCCGGGGCACTGACGGTGGAGGAATTCAAGGCGCGCAACGATGCCTTCAACGCCCAGATTCTGGCGTGCCAGGGAAAGCTGACTGCCATCCGGCAAGAGGAAGCAAGCAGGGCCTCCGAAGAACTGGACATTCCGGCCATCCGTCAGACCCTGGATCAGGCACTCAGCTTCCCCCAGGACTTGGATACGGCACTGGTGGCAACGATTCTGGACAGAGTGGTTGTAAAGCAGGAAAGCACCAAGGATGCCATTCATCTCGACATTTTTTTGAAGCTGGGCAGGGTATATGCAGCAGTCTACACACCCTGCAAGCACACACCGGACATCACCAGTCTAAGGAAGCTCTGAATAAATCGGCTGCGGCTGAGCGGCGAATCTTTTGCTCCCAGTCTTCGGTTTGAAAAATGGGAAATATAGCGCAGCCGTTGCCAGCGCAAGCTGGCTTACGGATGCGGCATACCCCCCCTGCGGGTATAGCGCAGCCGTTGCCAGCGCAGGCTGGCTTACGGATGCGGCATACTCCTTGCGAGTACATACAGTATTCCCTCATTTTCCAAACCTTGTCTGGAAGCAGAATCTTTCGCCGCCAGCTCTTGCCGATTGAATCAGAGCTTCTCTAAAAAGGATTCATACCCACGGCCAATGCGGTCTTCTTCCTAATAACAGGACGCATTGATCTTATTTACCCCATTTTCGGCGCGCCGAGCCTAACAAGCGCAATTGACGAAAGGACATTTGTTTGCTATTATGTTGCTATACAAGGCGATCCTGCGAAAGCACATCTGCACCGCACTGAGAAAGGATATCCTCTTAAAATGAAACGTGTCCTGATTATTGGGAGTCCGGGGGCTGGGAAAAGTACCTTCGCCAGGAAACTGCGAGATAAAACCGGCCTTCCGTTATACTATTTGGATCAGATCTATCACAAACCGGACAGAACAACCGTAAGCTGTGCGGTATTTGATCAGCAGCTTCAGACAATTCTGCAAACGGACAGCTGGATCATGGATGGGAATTATCAACGAACATTGCCCTTGCGTTTTGAAGCCTGTACCGACATTTTCTTTCTGGATTTCCCTTTGGATATCTGTCTGGAAGGTGCCGCTTCCCGAATCGGTTCCGTTCGTGAGGATATGCCCTGGATCGAGCAGGAATTTGACCCCGATTTCCGTCAGTACATCCTGGATTTTCCAAAGGATCAGCTTCCTGGAATCTATACATTGGTGAAACAATATCAGGATATTCGGAAAATCACCGTTTTTCATTCCAGACAGGAAGCAGACAAGTGGCTGGACAGCATATAATGGCAGCTTGCCAACCGTTCCGAGCAAACGGTATGTTGTCTGTCCAAATAAATAGAATGGCAGCCGGATCAGGTCGGCTCTGCAAAAAGGAAGGTTTTTTATGGAACTGGTAAGGGTACAGGATTCTGATTATCCAAAAACCTATAAGCTTTATATGTCTTTTCCGGAAAATGAAAACGGGTATCTGAACAATGTATATGGGTACAGCTATGAGCAGTTTCTTGCTTGGATCGAGAAAAAGAGGAACTGGTCATTGGGAAAAGATCTGCCGGATGGGTTTGTTCCGGATACCACCTATGTGCTGGTGGATGATGGTGCTTATGTGGGCGTGTTTAATTTAAGACATTGCCTCAATGACTTCCTCCGAGACGGGCCGGGGCATATCGGCTATTGTATCGCAAAGGAATATAGAGGCCGGGGTTACGCCACCCTGGGGCTGGCCCTTACCCTTGCCAAGGCCCGGCAGATGCACATCTCCGAGGTATATATGTCCGTCAACAAAGATAACCCTGCCAGCCTGCGTGTACAGATGAAAAACGGGGCATACATTCATCACGAAAACCCGCAGGAGTATTTTACCAGGATCCGCTTGGCTGAGGATGGAACGGAATATTGATGCGCAGGCGTGTACATAGTGGCAGCCCAAATCCCCGCAGAAAATAATTTTCTGTTTTTTGAAAATAGTTGTTGACAATTTCGGATTATCTGTTATAATAAGACCGTTCCGAATTTAGAGGATTTGTGTAACGGTAGCACACCGGACTCTGACTCCGTTTGCGGGGGTTCGAATCCCTCATCCTCTGCCAAAAGCCAGGTACCCATTTGGGTATCTGGTTTTTTCTTTTTCTACCTTCTCTTTCCCTGTTGCACCGGATCCCGGCTGGTTCCAGGCTTGGCGGGGCAATTGTAACGATTCTGTGAATAATGTGCAAGAAAAATGGGAATTGTTGGGGAGAATGCCTATATTCTTTTCCTGTATTCCGTGATAGAATAGGCAGGTATTATAAAATGGCTGGTTGTTTCCCAATGGGGACAGCCGCCAAAAGAAGAAAGGTCGAAAACAATGCTTGAAAAGATGTTCCATCTGTCCGAAAACAAGACAACGGTAAAAACCGAACTGATCGCCGGTCTTACCACCTTCATGACCATGGCCTACATCATCGCCCTGAACCCCAACCTGCTCACGGGCTTTGGTGCTGAGGGTCAGCAGCTGTGGAACGGCGTGTTCCTGGCTACCTGCCTGGCCTCCACCATTGGTATGTGCGCTATGGCTTTCCTTGCCAACAAGCCCTTCGCTCTGGCTCCCGGCATGGGACTGAACAGCTTCTTTGCCGTGGTCGTAGGCAACATCGTTGCCATGACCGGCATGACCTATGTGGCCTCCTTCCAGGCCGCTCTGGTGATCATCCTCATTGAGGGTATCATTTTCCTGTTCCTGTCCGTGCTGAACGTCCGGGAAAAGATCGTTGATGCCATCCCCCTGGGTGTCCGTCTGGGCATCTCCCCCGCTATCGGCCTGATGCTGATGAACATCGGCCTGGGCTCCAACGTGGGCATCTACGCTGAGGGCAACGGCTTCTCCACCCCCTTCTTTGTCATGCGGGACTTCTTTGGCGCCCTGACCCCCAGTGTCCTCAAGGGCAACATGGGCGATGTGGGCTACGCCACCATGATCCTCACCGTTGTGACCATGTTTGCCGGTCTGTTTGCCATCGTTGCCATGTCCAAGAAGAATGTCAAGGGCTCCGTGCTGTACGGTATGCTGGTGGCCTCTGCCATTTACTGGGCCGGTGAGGCCATTTTCCTGGGCATCAACCCCTTCGCCTCTCTGGCAACGGCCTCCTTTGTGCCTCCCTTTGCCGACATGGCTGCCACCACCCTGTTCCACTTCAACTTCTCCGGCTTTCTGCAGATCGGCTGGTTCACCGCTGTGACCCTGATCGTCACCTTCTGCATCATTGACATGTTCGACACCATCGGCACTCTGGTTGGCACCGCCTCCCGGGCCGGCATGGTGGACGAGGACGGCAATATGCCCAACATGAAGGAAGCTCTGCTGTCCGATGCCATCGGCACCGTTGCCGGCGCCTGCACCGGCACCTCCACCGTCACCACCTTCGTTGAGTCCGCTTCCGGCGTGGAAGCCGGCGGCCGCACCGGTCTGACCTCTCTGACCACCGGCATCCTGTTCCTGGCCTGCATCTTCCTGGCTCCCGTGGCTGCCGTGATCCCCGCCGCCGCCACCTCCTCCGCCCTGATCTATGTGGGCGTTCTGATGCTCATGGGTCTGAAGAATGTGAACTTTGAAGATATGGATCAGATGGTTCCCGTGTCCCTGATGCTCATTGGTATGCCCATCTCCGGCTCCATCGGCCACGCCATCGGCATCGGCCTGATCTCCTACACCATCATCAAGGTTTTCGGCGGCAAGGCCAAGGAAGTCTCCCTGCTGACCTACGCCATCTCCATTCTGTTCCTGGTGAAGTTCTTCCTGGCTGTATAATTCTCCCTTTTCACATCTGCGCCCCAACCGAACCCGGTTGGGGCGTTTTGGGGCTTTGGGCACAGGATGCTGGGATGTTTCATAAGAACAGAAGGCGAATTTTGGAGAAGCTGTGTATGGAAACCTTTCTTGCGGTTTGGTATAATAAAAAGGTTAAGACGAAAATCCGGTTCAATGTTTCCGGGTTTTCAGAGAAAGGAGAATACTATGCCCTGTACAACGATCCTGGTGGGTAGAAACGCCAGCCATGACGGCTCTACCATTATCGCCAGAAATGATGACGGCGGCTTTGAGGCCAAGCGGATCCTGAGCCACCCGGCCCAGGAAAAGCCCCGGACATACAAAACCGTGATCTCCCACCTGACGGTGGAGCTTCCGGGAAATGCCATGGCCTATACCGACTGCCCCAATGTCAACAAAACCAGCGGTGTCTGGCCTGCCTGCGGCATCAATGAAGCCAATGTGGCCATGACCGCCACCGAAACCATCACCAGCAATGCCCGGGTGGTGGGTGCCGATCCCTATGTCCGCTACCAGCCCAAAAAGGGCCGGAACAAGGAAGTTCCCGGCGGCATTGGTGAAGAGGATCTGGTGACCCTGGTGCTGCCCTACATCCGCTCCGCCCGGGAGGGTGTTCTGCGCACCGGTGCTCTGCTGGAGCAGTACGGCACATACGAGGCCAACGGCATGGCCTTTTCCGATGCCAAGGAAATCTGGTGGCTGGAAACCATTGGCGGTCACCACTGGATCGCCAAAAAGGTTCCCGATGACCGGGTGGTGATCATGCCCAACCAGTTTGGCCTGGATCACTTTGACTGGGCCGATGCCTACGGTGCCCGGGAGGAGAACCTCTGCCCGGCAGATCTGAAGGACTTCGTGGAAAAGAACCATCTGGCCCTGGATCAGGGAGACAGCTTCAATCCCCGGCTGGCCTTTGGCTCCCACGCCGATGCCGACCACATTTACAACACCCCCCGGGGCTGGTTCATGGCCCGGTACTTCCTGCCCCGCACCTACCGCTGGGATGGGGACAATGCCGACTTCACCCCGGAGAGCAACGACATTCCCTGGTCCTTTGTGCCGGAGCGGAAGGTTGCCGTGGAGGATGTGCGCTATCTGCTGGGCTCCTACTACCAGGGCACCCCCTACGATCCCTACGGCAAGGATCCCATTTACAGGGGCAGATACCGCACCATCGGCGTTCCCAACAGCGACGTATGCGGCATCATGCAGATCCGGGGCTATCTGCCGGAAGCCGTGCAGGGTGTGCAGTGGCTGTCCATGGGCGGCAGCGGCTTTACCGCCTGCTTCCCGGTCTATGCCCATGTGCCCCAGTTCCCCAAGTACATCAGCGGCACCACGGAGACCGTCTCCACCGATTCCATGTACTGGCACAGCCGTCTGATCGCCGCCCTCACCGATGCCCATCCCGGCAGTGCTCTGCTGTTTGACGAGCGTTATGTAAACGCCGTTATGAACCGGGGGCAGCAGGTGCTGTGCGAATATGATGAGAAGATCCGCCAGGGTGCTTCTGCCCAGATCCTGGAGGAAGCCAACAAGAAGATCCTGGATATGGTAAAGGAGGAGTCCGACAAGGCTCTGGCCCAGATCCTGAAAAACGCATCCCAGCACATGAAGATCCGCTACCACAGAGGCGACAACTGATTGCCCCCGCCCCCATCGAGACGGCGTGCCGTTTTGGTGGGGGCTTTCCTCTGCCTATCCTTCCTTTTGGCACCAAGCCAGTCCAAGGATTCTGCCCTTCCCAGGGGAACCCATGCGGAAATGTTTCGGAAAGCCCCTGTGTTTTTTAACCTTTCCTTAAGTTTTCGCCAGATGAGAAATGTTCATTTTTTTGACATTGATTCCCATGGAAACATGGTGTATACTGAACCCATCGAGATTTGGAAGGAGAAATATTATGCAAAAGAAAACTGCAATACAGCTGGCTCTGCTGGGCCTGAGTGTCGCTATGATTGGTTTCGGAGTCTGGCGGGGGGAGGCGGACACGGTGTTCGCCAAGGCCATTCGCCTGTGTATGGAGTGTGTTGGAATTGGATAAAAAGACTTCCTTCCTGGCTCGTTTCCGGGGGTGGATCCAGGCCGCAGCCACGGTGCTGACAAACATCCATCTGCCCAACTTCCTCAAAGGTTCCCTGTACCAGGGCAAGGGGAAATACGCCTGCGTTCCCGGGCTGAACTGCTATTCCTGCCCCGGTGCCGCAGGGGCCTGTCCCATCGGCTCCTTTCAGGCGGTGGTAGGCTCCTCAAAATTCCGTTTTTCCTATTACATCACCGGTATTCTCATTCTGCTGGGGGTGCTGCTGGGCCGGTTCATCTGCGGCTTCCTGTGCCCCTTTGGCTGGTTCCAGGAGTTGCTGCACAAGATCCCCTCCAAGAAGCTGTCCACCAAGAAGCTGCGCCCCCTGCGCTGGCTGAAATACGCCATCCTGCTGATTATGGTGGTGCTGCTGCCGGTGCTGGTGACCAATGAGCTGGGGATGGGCGACCCCTTCTTCTGCAAATACCTGTGCCCCCAGGGCGTAGTGGAGGGAGCCATCCCCCTGTCCATGGTCAACCCCGGGATCCGGGCGGCGCTGGGCAAGCTGTTTTCCTGGAAAATGGGGATCCTCATCACCGTGGTGGTGCTCAGCGTGTTTTTCTTCCGGCCCTTCTGTAAATGGCTGTGCCCCCTGGGTGCCTTCTATGCCCTTATGAACCGGGTGTCTCTGTTTACCATGGGCGTGGATCGGAACAAGTGCATCTCCTGCGGTGCCTGCGCCCGGAAATGTCTCATGGATGTGGACATCACCAAGGATGTCAACCACCCGGAGTGCATCCGCTGCGGCATGTGCATCCAAGCCTGCCCCACCAAGGCCATTGACTATAAATACGGCTTCATCAAAGTGAAAGAAAATGAAATCAAGGAGTAATCAAGTTATGAAGAAAATGAATCGTATCATCGGCATGATCCTGTGCCTGGTGCTGGCCCTGTCCCTGACCGCCTGCGGCCAGAGCGCCCCGGACAGCATCCAGGATGCCCAGGCATCCAACGCCAACCCTTCCAAGTACACCAGCGCCCAGTCTGTGCTGGACGAGGAAAACCAGATCCTGAACGCCAGCAAGGATCTGTGGGACAAGGTGTTCCTGTCCATGAGCAAGGAAAACATGGCCGACATTCTGGCGGACAACTACGGCGATGTGCTGAAGATCGCCGCCGAGAAGATCAAGGATCAGTTCACCGATGAGGAATTCCAGAAGCTGATGGACGATGCGCAGCAGATCCGCCAGCTGGAGGAGATCCTGGCCACCATGCCCTCCGAGGAGACCCCCGCCTCTGCCGCTTCCACCGGTGTGTTCCCCAGCTTCACCGGCAAGGATTTTGACGGCAACGACGTGGACAGCAGCCTGTTTGAGAAAAATGCCTTTACCGTGGTGAATTTCTGGTTCAACGAGTGCAGCCCCTGTGTTGGCGAGCTGGGGGATCTGAACGAGCTGAATGAAAAAGTCAAGGAGCAGGGCGGCGAGGTCATTGGTGTCAACATTGGCGCCCTGGACGGCAACGAAAAGACCATCGAGGCCGCCAAGAAGCTGCTGGAGGCCAAGGGTGCCAGCTACCGCAACATCTACTTTGATGCTTCCAGCGAGGCCGGCACCTTCGCCCTGAACATTCTGGCCTTCCCCACCACCTATGTGGTGGATCGCAATGGCAATCTGGTAGGCGACCCCATCATGGGCGGCATCAACAACGCCAACCAGATGGCCCAGCTGCAAAAGAACATCGACGCAGCTCTGGCGCAGTAATTAGGTACATCCCATTCAATAATCCGGCGGACAGAAATGTTCGCCGGTTTTTTTCGGTCTAAGGGGATCGGCGGCGCAATAACGTTCCTCCTTGCATCCTCTGCCGGTTTATGATATCATTTGGGGAAAGGAGGCGGCAGGTTTGGACGAAAAGCTGGCGGTTTTGCAAAAATATTTTGGATATTCGGAATTTCGCGGGGCCCAGGAGGGGCTGATCAATGCCCAGCTGGCAGGGCGGGATGCCTTTGGGGTGATGCCCACCGGCGGCGGAAAAAGCCTGTGCTATCAGATCCCGGCACTGCTGCTGCCGGGGATCACCCTGGTGGTCTCCCCTCTGATCTCCCTGATGCAGGATCAGGTGCTGGCCCTGAAAGCCGTTGGGATCCCGGCTGCCTATCTCAACAGCACCCTGACACCGGAGCAGCGGCGGCTGGTATACCGCAATCTGCGAATGGGCTGCTATAAGATCCTCTATGTTGCCCCGGAGCGGCTGACCGCGGAAGGGTTTCTGTCCACCGCCCAGGATCTGACCATCAGCCTGGTGGCTGTGGACGAGGCCCACTGCATCAGCCAGTGGGGGCAGGATTTCCGCCCCAGCTATCTGAAGATCCCGGAATTTCTGGAGGCGCTGCCCCGCCGCCCGGTGGTATCCGCCTACACCGCCACCGCCACCCCGGCGGTACAGCGGGACATTTTAGACAATCTTCAGCTCCAGGATCCTCTGGTTCGCATCACCGGTTTTGACCGGCCCAACCTGCGCTTTGAGGTGCGGATCCCGGAGAGCAAGAAAATGACCCTGCTGACCCTGCTGGCTCTGCGCAAGGAGAAAAGCGGCATCGTCTACTGCTCCACCCGGAAGGAGGTGGAGGGGATCTGTGATTTCCTCCAGGAGCGGCGCTTCTCCGCCACCCGGTATCATGCCGGGCTCAGCGATGGGGAACGGCAGCGAAACCAGGAGGATTTCCTCTACGACCGAAAGACCGTGATGGTGGCTACCAACGCCTTTGGCATGGGCATCGACAAATCCAATGTGTCCTATGTCATCCATTACAATATGCCCCAGAGCATGGAAAGCTACTATCAGGAAGCCGGGCGGGCAGGCCGGGACGGCCAGAATGCCGAGTGCATCTTGCTTTTCGGAAAAAAGGACATTGTCACCGGCAGGTTTTTCATTCAGAAAACCTTTGAGGAAAGTGTTCTGAGCGATGAAGAAAAGGTGCTGGTACGCCAGCGGGATACGGATCGGCTGCACGCCATGATCGACTACTGCCAGACCCCAGGCTGTCTGCGGCAGTATATCCTGAACTATTTCGGCCAGACCGGAACGCCCCCCTGCGGCAACTGCGGCAGCTGCGATCCCAGGATCCTGCCCGCGGTGAAAACCGAGGAAGCCCCCAAGCCCACCGGGAAGATCATCACCAAGGATGTGACCCGGGAGGCACAGATGGTTCTATCCTGCATCCGCCGGATCACCACCGCCCTGGGCCACGGCAGCCCGGAGACCATGGTGGTGCAGGTGCTTCGGGGCAGCCGCCACAAGCATCTGCTGTCCCTGGGGCTGAACGAACTGAGCACCTACGGCCTGATGAACAGCTACACCCGGGAGGAGATCCGGGAGCTGATCGCCCATCTGGAGGCCCAGGGTCTGGCAGGCAGGGACAAAAACGACATTCTGACCCTGACCACCCAGGCAAGCCCAGTGCTGTTTCAGGGCCAGAGCGTCACCGTCACAGGGGAGGAAACCGACCTGAACCGGCGCTTCCCCCTGTCCGGCAGTGTTGCGGCAGACTCCGGCCTGCTGACCGCCCTGAAAGCCCTGCGCACAAAGCTTGCCAAGGCGGAAAATGTGCCTGCCTATGTGGTCTTTTCCAATGCCACCCTGGAGGACATGGCCCGGATCCAGCCCAAGACCGAAGCACAGCTGCTCAGCGTCTGCGGTGTCGGTGCCGTAAAAGCCCAGCGGTACGGCCAGGCCTTCCTGGAGCTGCTGAATACCTATGAATAATGCTCATGTGCGATAAAGTAACACGAAGCTTTATAAGATGGCCAGACCACTATCCCGAATTTTTCACCAAGGTCTAAAAGATATTCGATATACTATTGACTTTGAGTATACTGTGTGGTACGATATATATACAGGAGGCACAGTGAATGAACATTGATGATTGGAAATCCCAAATCAAAAGAGGAACGCTTGAATTTTGTATTTTGCTAATGATAAAGCAGCGGCCAACTTACGGATACGATATTATCAGCACATTAGAAAAATATCCCATTCTGGCGGCAAAAGAAAACACGATTTATCCTCTGCTTAGACGGTTGCTAAAGGAAGATTATGTTTCGTCCTCATGGCAGGAGAGCGCCGGGGGTTTACCCCCAAGAAAATATTATTCCATTACCGACAAGGGACTTGCATATATTGCCGCAATGACTGAAGAATGGAATAACCTGTTATGTGCCGTTGATGAAATCAAAGGAGAATAGGAGCATGGAAAAAACTCTAAATAGTTATCTGGAAAAAATCGAAAGGCATTTGAAGCCTTTACCCATTTCCGAGCGTGTTGACATTGTAAAAGAAATCCAAAGCCAAATCTTTGAATTGCAAAGTAACGGAAAAAAGCCAGAAGAAATTATAGAACGGTTAGGAAACCCAAAAGAATTGGCCAGAGCCTATTTAGGCGACCTGATTGCAAAGGACACATCTTTTACTTGGGCCAAAGTGCTTGCAATGTTCGCTTATTACAGTCTGGCAAGTCTTTCTGGCCTGATAATCATTCCAACGCTTGCGATTTGCGCCCCTGTTTTTATTTTATGCGGGATTGTTGTTCCAATTTTTGGCGCAATTAAATTGATAGACCATTTATTGAATTTAGGTATTCCTTTTGCCCAGCACATTGGTGTTTCAGGAATAAATGGCCCGGTTTCTATTTTTATCTGTTGCATCGTTATAGGCGTTGTATTGTTCCTGATCGGCTGTGGGTGCTGGAAACTTTTGATTTATTATATGAACGGAATGAGCAAAATAAGGCTCTATGTCAATAGTTGGGGTAGAGATAAAACCCAAAATAAAAGATAAGTAAAAAGCCCCGGGACGAAGCAGGCTTCCTCTGCCCGCCACGTCCCAGGGACATACTGTGTTTTCATGGGATTTATTTGTTTTATAGGGTCTATCTGAAAACCGTCAACACGCCCAAGCAGCGGGTCTTTTCCGCCTGCTGTGCGCCATTTTTCCTTGCAATACACAAAGTATTCCTGCGAAAAAATGACTTCATCAGGCGAAAACC
>Ga0129311_1001158_pt1 | contig 19583 bp, 16 predicted proteins | sample Go1ome_FD_94435 | JGI IMG/M metagenome (GOLD analysis project Ga0129311, IMG submission 94435) | Western lowland gorrila individual fecal microbial communities from Wisconsin, USA - Go1022B metagenome | ecosystem: Host-associated > Mammals > Digestive system > Large intestine > Fecal | place... | reverse complement strand
GGCGGAGACGGCCTTCACGGTGCCGTCCACGGGGGCGGAGACCTCGATCTCCATCTTCATGGCCTCCAGAACCACCAGCACATCGCCGGCCTTCACGGAGTCGCCCACCTTGCACTCGACCTTAAAGACATTGCCGGGCATGGGGCTGTTCACAGCGGTCTCACCGGCGGCCACGGCAGCGGGAGCGGCCTTGGGAGCGGCAGGAGCAGCGGCGGGAGCGGGGGCAGCAGCGGGAGCGGGAGCGGCCACAGGAGCAGCCACAGGCGCAGCGGGAGCCGCGTAAACGGGAGCAGCGGCTACCGGGGCGGAGCCGGTCTTTTCAACCGTTACGTTGTAGACCTTACCATTGACGGTAACATTGTAGTTCATAGTCTTGTTTCCCCTTTTCTTAAATTTACGAACACACACCTGTGTTCGGCACGGCCGCCACGCCCCCAAGAGCTTGGGGGCGTGGAACCGAAATTGGTGGCATTATACCATTTTTGAAGGAAATCTGTCAAGGGATTGACTAGATGTTCCCTATATCTGTATAACACCTTGACGGACAGAGAATATGTCCCTTACAGCACGTCGGCAAAGCCTTCCAGAGCGGTGCTGGCCTGGCCGAAGTCCCGCATCTGCTGATCCACGCCCAGCTTGATGTGGGGGATGCCGGCAGCATTCAGGGCCTTCTTCAGGTAGGGATACTCCATCTCCTCGGGGTCGCAGAACTGCTGCATGAACAGCACCAGACCCTGAGCGCCGGACTCCTTCACCATCTTAACGATGAAGTCGGCACGGCGGTTCTCGCTGGAGTGCTCATCGTACAGCAGCACATCGTAGTCCTGATCGGCAAACTGCTGGGCCAGAGCCATCATGGGATCGCCGGTCTCGGCAGCGTCCACCAGGCAGGGGCGGCTCTCGTTGGCCACGTCGTCGGCGGCAATGGCGATCTGGTTGTCGTCCAGGATCTGCATCAGCTTGGGGTTGTCGCAGATGATGCCGGAGGTGACGATCTTCTTGCCGGTCCAGTTGGCGGCGGGCAGCTTCTCCAGCTCGGCGTTCAGCTGCTCCAGCTTCTCGGTGTACTCATCCTTCAGCATGAACCAAGAAGCGCGGTACACAGCGGAACGGCTGACAGCGGAGATGACGTCGCAGTGCTCGCTGGCCAGCTTGGAGAACTTGCGCCGGGCGGCGCGGGACTTGTTATAGACCTTGATGGCGTCGCGCAGGGCCTCGTCAGTGATGGGGGCGCCGGAGATCTTCTCCAGCTCGCTCTTCACGTGCATATACTGGTCAACCGTGAACTGCAGGCCGAAAGCGGGACGGCGGTTCTGGGGGTGAGCCAGGAAGATGCAGGGCAGCTTGCCCTCCATGGCCACGCGGAAGTTCTGGCTCATGGGGCGCAGGGTGTCGCAGATGGTGGGGGTGATCAGACCGTCCAGCACATCCAGAGTGCCGTCCAGCAGCATCTCCAGCGCCAGCTGAGCGATGGTGCAGTAGAAGGTGGCGCAGTACTCCTTGGCGCGGGAAATGTTCTTGTTGTTGCTGCCCCAGATGCCCATGGGCACCATGCCGGCGGCATAGACCAGCTCCTCGGGAGCATAGTAGGGCAGAACACCGATGATCTTCTTACCCTGGGCCTTGTAGGCGTCAGCCTGACGATGGGGATGCTCGGCGACCGCCTTAAAATCATTCAGAAGAAGCTCGATACTCATTACTTATTGCCCTCCTTCGCCTTGTTGGCATCCATGGCCTCGACCAGGCCCTGGACGCGAGTCTCGTACTGGGCCTCGTTGAAGTTACGGGGATCGGCCTGGTCGCCGTCAAAGCCGGCGCAGGGGATACCCAGATCCTTGGTAAAGCGGCGCTGCATCTCGGCCATATAGCCGGACCAGGGCTTGCAGGAACGGTTGTAGTGGACCAGCACGCCGTCCACCTTGTTGTCCTTGCAGATGCCTTCACGCCATGCAACGCCCTGCTCGATACAAACAGAGTTGGGGGCCTTGTAATAGGCGCGGGCCATCTCGTCGATGTTGTTGTACACGAAGCCGAAAGCGGGGGCGTACACCACAGCGGTGACGTTCACGCCGTTGGCCTTCAGGGGCTTAAACAGGTTAGGCAGCTTGGGCCAGCAGGGGATACCCTCGAACATAACACGGTACTGCTCGGGGAAGGGAGTGGTGCTCTCGCCCTTCTTGATGGTCTCCTCCAGGTCCTTCTCCAGCTGCTCGAACGCCTCGGCAGCGGCAACCTTGCCGCGGGCGGTAACCACGTCGGCCATGTGGTTGAACAGGTCGAAACCGGAGTAGGGCGCGGGCTTGTACTGCAGGTAGTCGCAGACCTTCAGCCAGTCCTTAGCGGTGCGGTTGGCGTTGGCGCAGGCGGCCTCGAACTTCTTCTCGTCGAACTTCTTGCCGGTCAGCTCCTCCAGCTGGTGGATAGCCTTGTCGAACTGGGCACGGACATAAGCCACGTTGGTGTCGGCAACCTCAACGGTGTTGTTGTAGGGGATGTCGATCATGATCAGGGGGATGTTGCACATACGGGCGATGTTCTCATACCACTTGGTCATGCAGTTGCAGATGTTGTTGCAGCACAGCACGAAGTCGGGCTGGGGGATCCGCATCTGCTTGTAAGGCTTGATGGCCTCACGGCGGAAGTTCTTATAGGCGATCTCCTTCTCGGTGGTCTCGGGCAGAGCCTCGATCTCGTGGATATCGTCCAGAACGGTGTAAGGCACCTGGGTCTTGGGGTCCTTCTTGGGCTTGCCGGTGGCGGGATCGATCACGACCTTGCCGTTCTCGTCCTTCAGGGGCTTGCCGCTGTTGGGGTCGATGATGAACTCCAGGGTCTCGGGGTCGAACTTGCGGGCAGCGCGCTTACCGGCGGCATAGGCCAGAGAGATACGGGCGTAGCCGCAGATATCGTTGTCGAAGCCCAGATCCTCGGCGGCCTGGCACATGATCTCACCGTCGCGCTGGGCGGCGATACCGGCGGCCTGGTTCTCGGGATACATCACGTTCAGGTCGAAGGCCTCAGCCAGCTCGCAGGGGAACTTGGAACTGGACCAACCAACCAGCTTGCCCTCGGCCTTGGCCTTACGGGCATCGGCGTAGACGTCGTCGACGACCTTGCGCAGAGCAAGCACGCCGGGACTAACAGTTTTAGCCATTGTTTTTTCCTCCCAATTGAGATTGTATTTGCTTATTTGTTCACCTTATCAAAGGCAAACAGGGCGGCGCCCAACGCTCCGTTATACTGGGTCAGGGGCGAGGTGTGGATCTCGTGGCCCAGCTCATCCTGCAGGGCCTTGACGACCCCTTGGTTCTGAGCTACGCCGCCGGTCATGACCACCTGGTCCCGAACGCCGATCCGGTGGGCCAGGCCCGCCACACGACCGGCTACGGATTTGTGGATTCCATTGATGATGTCACACTTGTCAGTGCCCATGGACAGCTGACTGATGACTTCGCTCTCGGCAAAGACGGTGCAGGTGGAGCTGATGCCCACATATTTGGTGGACATGGAGCCCAACCGTCCAAGATCCTTTACATCCACCTCCAGCACCCGGGCCATTACGTCCAGGAACCGGCCGGTACCGGCAGCACACTTGTCATTCATGGCGAAGTTAGTCATGATGCCATCCTCGATCTGGAGAACCTTCACGTCCTGACCGCCGATGTCAATGACGGTATGCACTTCAGGGAACAGGAAATGGGCGCCCTTTGCGTGGCAGCTGAGCTCGCTCATCTGCTTGTCCGCATAGTTCATCAGAGAGTTGCGGCCATAGCCGGTGGCCAGAACAAAGGCCATCTCCTCGCGCTTCTTTCCCGCGCTTTCCAGCACCTCGTCAATGGCCCGCTGAGGCCCGCTGGTTCCGGCGCCCACAGAGATCAGGGACTTGGCCACGATCTCCTTGCCGTCGGCCAGCATCACACATTTAGAGGCAGTGGAGCCGATATCGATTCCTAAGGTATAGATACTCATATTACATTCTCCGCAGACAGCCGTTGGAGGCCGGGCAGCTCACGCTGCCCGGTCAACGGAACTTAAAATTACTTCTTCAGGCTGTCGTAGTCCTTGATGGTACGGGGCAACAGCATCTGATGGAAGGGGCAGATGGACTCGGGGTTCTGGTAGCAGGAGTCGGTGAAGGCCACGATGTAGTTACGCATCATGGGCAGGTCAACGATCTCGTCCACCAGACCGGCCTGAGCGCAGAACAGGGGCTTGGACTTCAGGTCGTAGTCGTCGATCAGAGCGTTCATCTTGTCGATGGTGGGCTGCAGATCCTTGCCGGCCTTCTGGTCCTTGGCCAGACGGCCAGTGTACATGGCGTTGGCGGCAGTCTTGCCGTTCATAACGTTGATCTCAGTGGCAGCAGTGCCCAGAGAGAAGGCGTTGTTGTCGTTGCCCTGAGGGCCGCCCAGAACGTAGTGGGCAGCGGCGGTACCGCGGCGCAGGGTGATCTCCATCATGGGCAGACCGCTGTTCTGGATGGAGTAGATCAGGCTCTGGCCCAGACCCAGCAGCTCGGCGACCTCGGCGTCGTCGCCCACGTCGATGCCGGTGGTATCCTGGATCCAGATCATGGGGATGCGGTCACGGGCGCACAGGGTGACGAACTCGTTCATCTTGATCAGGCCCTGGCGATACAGCTTGCCGCCGGCGCCCATGGACTGGCCGTACTTCTCCACCTTGTACTCGGGGTAGTTGGGGAACACGCCCTGCTGGTTGGCCACAACGCCCACCAGAAGGCCGTCCACCTTAGCCAGGCCGGTGATCATCTCGGGGCCATAGCCCTTCTTGTACTCCATGAACTGGCTGCCGTCGAAGAGGCGGGCGATAACAGAGTACATCTCGTAGGGACGGTTCTTGTTGTTCAGCACCAGGTCGTACAGCTCCATGTCGGAAGCGGCGGGAGCCTGGGGCGCGTCAACACGGAAGAACTCCAGGTCGTAGCTGGGCAGCATGTCCACATACTTCTTGATGGTGGCGATCACGCCCTCCTGGGTGTTGCAGACCTCGCGGAAGAAGCCGGTCTGGCCGTAGTGGATGGACACGGATCCGGGAGGATCGGCGCGCAGGCCCTTAGTGGCCTCGATCTGGGCCAGAGCAGCCTCCATATCCACGTGGGGCTTGGGGTTCATGCCGCCCACGATGCCGGCGCCGCCCACGGCCATGTTGGCCTTCTCATGGGCGATCAGGATGGTGGGAGAGATGGAGTGGTAGCCGCCGCCGGCGGGGTTGGTGCCGTGGATGCCGACGATGACGGGGATACCCATCTGGTTCAGCTCGGAATTGCGGTAGAAGGGAGTACCGCCGCCGCGGCGGTTGGGGTACACCTTCTCCTGCTGGTCCAGCTCAACACCGGCGCACTCCAGCAGGTAAATCAGGGGGATACGCAGACGCTTGGCGGTATCGGAGCCGCGCAGCAGGTTATCAGCCTGACCGGGCACCCAGGTACCGGCGTGCTTCTTGTTATCGGAGGCGATAATGCAGCACCACTTGCCGTTCACGCGGCCCAGGCCCTTCACGATGGAGGTGGATCCGTTCTTGTTGTGCTCGGGGTTGTACAGGCTGTTCAGGGGGCACCAGGTGCCGGGATCGACCAGCAGAGAGACACGCTGCATAGCGGTCAGCTGGCCCTTGGCGTTCATGTCGGCGTCAGCCTTGCCGGCCTCCAGGGCGTCCACAATGTGATTGTGGATATCCTCTTCGATGGCCTTCAGCTCAGCCACGTTCTCAGCGTTGGCGCGAACGGGCTTGCCGACAACAGGCATGTTCTGGAAATAGCGGGGCATAGAATAATTACCCATGTTAATTCCTCCTATTTGTATTGTATCCGGGCCGGTTCAAATCCAGTCCCGAAGCCTGCGGACCGTTTCCGGTCCGCAGGGGGTTGATAGGTCTGATTAGTCCTTAGGAACCTTGATGAAGGCCTGACCGGGGTCGATTTCCTCGCGGATCAGCTTGATGATCTCGGGAGAGGGACCCTCCATCAGCTGAGCGCGGGAGACGTCGATCTCGAAGCCGGTGTTCTCCTGCACCATCTCGGGGGTGGAGAAGGGATAGTAGTAGGCCAGGTACATACGCTTGGTCTCGTCATCAAACTTCATGATGCCCAGGTCGGTAACTACCATCTGGGGGCCGCGGTTGCCGGGCAGACCGGCGCGCTCACGGCCGCCGGGGCCGTCCATCCAGCCGCAGGAGGTGATGTAGTCGACCTTATCGATGAAGCGGCGCTTCTGGTGCTGCATCATGATGATGGTGTTGCAGTAGGTGGCGATGCCGTTGGCGCCGCCGGAACCGGTGAACCGGGTGGTGGGCTGCAGATAATCGCCCTTGCCGAAGATGCAGGTGGAGTTCACGTTGCCGTAGGGGTCGATCTGGGCGCCGCCGATGAAGGCCACCAGGCGGTCCTCGTCATGCAGCCACTCGTTGGCCTCGAAGCCCACGAAACGGATGTTGGGCCACTGCACAGCGCAGTGAGCCATAAAGCGGTTGTCGCCCACGGAACGGGGCACCTCAACGGGATCGCAGTCCATCAGGCCGCTCTCCACGATGGGGTGGCAGGAGGGGCACACAGCCCGCTTGGCCAGAGAAGCGCCGATCAGAGGCAGGCCGGTGCCCACGATCACGATCTGGTTCTCCTTGATGTTCTTAGCAATGGCATAAGCCTGCATTTCCTGTTTGGTATACTTTGTATAATCAGACATTTTAATACTACCCCTTCCTAAGTTAGTGAGTCGTGGAATAACCCAGGTGCGGCTCGTTCTTCAGGCGCATCAGGCGGCTGCCGCCGATCTTGTCCAGCAGAGCAGACTGATCCTCGCAGCTGTAGACCCACTTTTCCACATAGTCCTTGAAGGTCTCGGGGATCTTCACGCCGGCGGCGGCATCCTCAGCGGCCTTCTTGGCGCGGGCAGCGGCGTCAGCCAGCTTGGCATCCTCGGGCTTGGCGGCGGCGGCCTTCTCGGCCTTGGCAGCGGCCTTGGCCAGCTGGGCCTTGGCGTCCTCGGCGTCCTGATACTTGGAAGCCTTGTCGTACTCCTTCAGGCCGGCATCGTCGTCGTCGTAGTAGTCGTAGCACTGAGAGGGCCATGCACCGTAGGGAGCCTTGACCACAGCCTGCACGCACTCACCGAAGATACGGGTCTTGGTGGGATCGCGGCGGATGAACTCGTTGGACACGATCTCCTCGCAGGTCACGATGGTCTTGCGGGCGGCCACAGCGATGTCGATGTCGTGGAACTCGTCGCCGCAGATGATGCAGGTGCCGTCGGGGCTGGCCTGCTGCACGTGGATGATAGCGGTATCGAACTTAGGCACGGGCACGGCCACGACCTTCTGGCCGGGAACCATGGGGTTCTCGATCTCAGCGCACTTCAGGTCCTCCAGCTTGGGCATGGACTTGCGCTTCTCCTCGCTGATGCCCCAATACTTCATCAGGCCGGAGCCCTGCATCAGGCGGACAGGCAGGAAGGGCAGACCCAGGGAAGCGGCGTGCAGCATCAGCATCAGAACGTCCTGGGAGTAGTCCTCGTAGGTCAGCTTGCCCTGCTCGATGGCAGCGCGGAAGCGGCGGGAAACGTTGGTGTAACCGGAGTTAGCGGTGTAGCAGTTGATGTAGGCAGCCACGCGGCCCTCGCCAATGAGCATATCGACCTCGCCGCCGCCGGGGCCGGCGTAGACGATAAAGTCCTTCTTGCCCTGACGCAGGATCTCGGACACCGTAGCGTAAGGCTTGCGGTTGGTGGTGAAGCCGCCGATCGCCAGAACGTCGCCGTCTTCAACAAACTTTTCCACCGCGTCATGCAGGGAATACACTTTGTTCATGTAAAAAACCTCCATTGCAAACTTTTAAGGGTTATGCTTATTCGTGACGCAAATTTTCAAGGTTCCAAACTGCGCTATGAATCGAGTATGAGTTTATCACAAGATATACAAACCTTCTTTGACTTAATTGGCAAAAAGTTTGCATATCTTCCCCTCGCATGATATAATATGTCAAACACTGGCTAAAAGGCTGATATTGCTGCTTTTTTCCGCTGTTTTTCTCTCACAGGCAGTCATTTGAACGTGGAGGACACACTATGAACAATGTGGAATTTCATCTTCAGCTCAACCACAACGAAACTTGGAACATGAGCCGCCTGCACTTTCACAATTATATCGAACTGATGCTGCCGCTGGTCAGTCCGGGCAATATTTTCGTCAGTGACCAGATCTACCCCCTGAACCGGGCCACGCTGTATCTGATCGGCGAAAATACCCTGCACCGCACCATCACCACGGGTTTTCATGCCCGCTATGTACTGCACATCGGCCGAAAGGCCCTGGCAGAGCTGTCCACTCCCCAGACCGATTTTACCCAACTGTCAGAAAACTCCTTCCTCTGTGCCCCTTTGGACAACGGCCAGATGACCCAGCTGGTAGAGTTGTTCCAATCCCTGGAGCGCAACAAGAGCGACGGCTCTTTCGGCAGCGACATCCGCCAAACAATTGCGCTGCTGGAGCTACTGCTGTGGGTAGCTCCCGCTCTCCACGCCTCCAACACCGGCGAGGCCATCCAGAACAAGGACTTCATGCGGGTCGCCCCCATTCTGGACTATATCCGCGCCCATCTGGCTGAACCGCTGAAGCTGGATCAGATCGCCGGAGAATTCTTCATCAGCAAGCACTACCTGTGCCGCATCTTCAAGTCGGCCACCGGCTTCTCCGTGATGGAGTATATCATCTACAGCCGGGTGCTTATGGCCCGGCAGCTGCTGCAGCAGGGGGTCAGCGTGCAGCAGGCGGGCGAGCTTTCCGGCTTCTCCGACAACTCCCACTTTATCCGCACCTTCGGACATCTTACGGGGACCTCTCCCGGGCGGTACGCCAAGGAGTATCAGCACAGCGACCAAGTCCTGTTGAAGGATAACATTCCGCAATAACCGCAAACAAATGCCGCCGCGCTCCGTTCATTCAGAGCGCGGCGGCATTCAGCTTGCCGAAAAAATCTTTTCGGCAAGCTGAAAAAGCTTTTGAAACTTTTTTAAAGTGTCAAAAGCTTGTGATTAAAAACGAAAGACACCCCTCCTGGGTTTCTTTCGTGACTATCTTCCTTCCCGTATCTCAACGTTTCACTACTTTTTGACCGTCTCAAATGCCGCCGTGCTCTGTTCAGAGCGCGGCGGCATTTTCTTATTATTTATTTCACATTGGCCAACACGTCAAAATTCTTGGTGAAGTACTCCACGCCGGAGTAAAGAGTAGTCAGAACGATCACGGCTACGCAGATGGTATTCAGCTCCTTGGGAATGGGCAGCAGCATCAGTACGATGCACACCATAGTAGAGGCCGTCTTGACCTTGCCGGACCAGCCCGCAGCGATGACCCGGCCCTTGTCCGCGGCGATCATCCGCAGTCCGGACACGGCAAACTCCCGCACCACGACCACCAGCACAGCCCAGGCGGGCATCTGCCCCACCTGAACGAACCACAGCATGGCCGCCACTACCAGACATTTATCCGCCAGAGGGTCCATGAACTTGCCGAAATCCGTCACCTGATTGTAGTGCCGGGCAATATATCCGTCCAGAGTGTCCGTAATGCTGGCCAGCGCAAAAATCACCAAGGCCCAGTAATTGGCCCCGGGGATACCAAGATACAGCACAAGCAAAAAGGCAGGGATCATCACGACCCGCAGAAGAGTGAGTTTATTGGCGGTATTCATTGGGGTACACCTCTCTTTATTCCTCGATCTCGCCGGTCAGGTCGCCGTCCTGAGTCCCGGTGATGCGCACATTGACAAACTCCCCGGCGTGGATCAGTCCGGCAGCGGTAAAGTACACATGGCCGTCGATGTCGATGGAGTCGGCATAGGTCCGGCCCACAAAGCAGCCCTGTTCGCGATCAAATCCCTCGCACAGGACCTCCATCACCGTACCCAGCCGCTGTTCGTTATAGGCGTCCATGATCCGGGACTGCAGGTCCACCACCAGCTCCACCCGGCGGGCTGCCAGTTCAGCTTCGACCTGGTTCTCCATCCGCTGGGCCAAGGTCCCCTCCTCCGGAGAGAACTGGAACACTCCCGCCCTCTGGAGCTTCTGCTGCCGCAGGAAGTCGCACAGTTCCTCGAACTCCGCCTCTCCCTCGCCGGGAAGGCCACAGATGAGAGAGGTGCGGATCACCAGGTCGGGCATGGCAGCCCGCAGCTTATCGAACAGCACCTCGATCTCGCCCCGGCTGGTATGCCGCCGCATGGCCTTCAGGATACCGTCGTTGGCGTGCTGAATGGGGATGTCCAAATAGTGGAGGATCTTGGGCTCATGGGCCATCACCTCGATCAGCTCATCTGTAATGACCTCTGGGTACAGGTAGTGCAGGCGGATCCAGTGGAAGTCCATTTTGCACAGCTCCCGCAGCAGACCGGCCAGGGTAGTTCCGTCCTTCAGGTCCAAGCCGTACCGGGTGATGTCCTGCGCAATGACGATCAGCTCCTTCACCCCGCTGGCTGCCAGCTCTCCGGCCTCCTTCAGCACCGCCTCCATAGTCCGGCTGCGGTAGCGTCCCCGCAGCTTGGGGATGATACAGAAGGCACAGCCGTTGCTGCACCCCTCTGCGATTTTCAGATAGGCGGTGTAGGAAGGGGTCGTCACTATGCGTTCCCCGTCCTCATAGGTGGTATTGATCCCCGCAAAGTGCTCGGCCTTCTGTCCGGCCATCAGCTCCTCTACGGCGGAGACCACCTCCGTGTAGCTTCCGGTGCCCAGCATACCGTCCACCTCGGGCAGTTCCGTGCGGATCTCATCGGCGTAACGCTGGGTCAGGCAGCCGGTGACCAGCAGCTTCTTCAGCTGGCCCTGCTCCTTCAGCTGGGCCAGCTCCAGAATGTTCTCAATGGCCTCGCTCTTGGCGGATTCAATAAAGCCGCAGGTATTTAAAACAGCCACGTCGGCCCCCTCGGGGTCGCCGGTTACGATGTGTCCCGCCTTGCGGCACAGGGCCATCATCTGCTCTGTATTCACCAGATTTTTGGCACAGCCCAACGAGACAAAGGCGATTTTATAAGGCATTGCTATCGCTCCTGTTATTTTAATTTATAGCTTTGAAGAAGATGGCTTCAAAATTCCTCTTCCGTCTCCGCGCCATAGCGGCGCAGGGCGTCGTTGATGTCCGGCCAGCGGTAGCCCCGGCGGGCCAAGGCATCGGAAACCTTTTTCAGGGTCTGCCGGTCCGCAGTCTTCCCCGCCAGTTTTTTGGCCACAAAGGCGTCTATGGACTGGGCGGGGTCCTCCGCCTGGTCCATGGCCTCCTGCCACAGATCCCGGGGCACTCCCCGGCGGTACAGCTCGTCCCGCAGCTTGCCCGGGCCGAAGCCCTTGGCGCTGTAATGGCGCACCACCCGGGCGGCATATTCGGCGTCATTGAGGTATCCCAGCTGCTCCATGCGGTCACAGACCGTCTGGACCTCGTCCTCCTCCGCCCCCCACTGGGCCAGCTTTTTCTCCAGTTCCCGGCGAGATTGCGGCTTTCGTGCCAGCAGCTCCAAAGCCTTTTCCTTCCGCTGCTGGCGCTGGGCGCTGCCCTGCAGCGCCTCGGCCTCCTCTTCCGACAATTCCTTCCCTGCGTACAGGGCAAAATCAACGACCTGATTTTCCCCTATCCGCAAAATGGAACCGTCCTCCAGCACCGCCAGCCACCGGCCCTTGATCCGCTGGGAGGGCTTCAGCTCCTGAATGACCACGGCTTATTCCTCGCCGCCGTCCTCGAAGTCGTCGGCAGACACGTCCACCGCACGTCCCGCAGCCTTGGCCGCGATCTGGGACTGCTTGCTCATCAGCTGATAGGCATTGGCCCGGACCTGCGCCTCGATGCTCTCTGCCATTTCGGGGTTGTCCTTCAGGTACTGCTTCACCGCATCGCGGCCCTGGCCCAGGCGCATTTCACCCATGGAGAACCAGGAGCCGGACTTCTGGATCAGATCCAGCTTCACCGCCAGGTCGATCAGCTCGCCCCACTTGGAGATACCCTCGCCGTACATGATCTCAAACTCCGCCTCCCGGAAGGGGGGCGCCACTTTGTTCTTCACAATTTTTGCCCGGGTACGGCTGCCCACGATCTCGGTGCCGTTCTTGATGGCCTCGATCCGGCGCACATCGATGCGCACAGAGGAGTAGAACTTCAGCGCCCGGCCGCCGGTGGTCACCTCGGGGTTGCCGTACATGACGCCCACCTTCTCCCGCAGCTGGTTGATGAAGATGACGATACAGTTGGTCTTGGCGATGGAGCCGGCCAGCTTCCGCAGGGCCTGACTCATCAGGCGGGCCAGCAGACCCACATGGCTGTCGCCCATGTCGCCCTCGATCTCGGCCCGAGGGGTCAGCGCGGCCACGGAGTCCACCACTACCACGTCGATGGCGCCGGAGCGCACCAGAGCCTCACAGATCTCCAGGCCCTGCTCACCGGTATCCGGCTGAGAGATCAGCATGGAGTCGATATCCACCCCCAGCGCCCGGGCATAGGTGGGGTCCAGCGCGTGCTCGGCGTCAATGAAGGCCACCTCGCCCCCCCGTTTCTGGGCCTCGGCCAGAATGTGCAGCGCCAGAGTGGTTTTACCGGAGGACTCGGGACCGTAGATCTCGATGATACGCCCCTTGGGGACGCCGCCGATGCCCAGGGCGATGTCCAGAGACAGTGAGCCCGTAGGAATGGACTCTACCATGATTCCAGTGTTCTCTCCCAGGCGCATAATAGACCCCTTACCGTAGGTCCGCTCGATCTGCGCCATGCAGGTCTCGATGGCTTTTTTCTTATCGGAGGCGGGAGCCGCAGACTCCACTACCGGCTTTTTCGTGGCCATATATTCCGTCCTTTCCTGCCGGACTTGTCCGGCCTTTTGTTTCTTCTGATCGCAGTTCGCCTTTCTCGGCGGAACTCCCCGTATTCCCCATCCTCCGCAACGCAGGGAATCGAACCATCGGGGGTTATGGTATAGTCCCGATACTACCAACCGGGGTGTCTTATATTCCGGACTTTTAAGGCGGCGCCGCGCAATCCGGCGAAGCGCGAAGCCGCATTTGTGCGGTGCTGCCTTAATTGTTGGCGGTCCCCTCTACCACCCGCCAGATCCCCTGAGGGTCGGCAGTGGTCTGAATGTTCTCATAGCCGTTCTCCGCCAGGATGCGCTCCACATCCGGGGCCTGGTGGATGCCCACCTCGAACAGCAGGGTGCCCCCCAGACGCAGGGCGGTCTTCCACTTGGGGGCAATGGCCCGGTAAAAGTCCAGACCGTCCGTTCCGCCGTCCAGGGCCTTATGGGGCTCGTAGTCCTTTACGGACACATCCAGCCCCGCAATGTCCCCGGTGGGAATGTAGGGGGGATTGCACACGATCACATCGAAGTCCCACAGGCTGGGGCTGGGCGGTTCCAAAGCGTTTACCGACAGGCAGGTGACCTGGGCGTTCAGCCTGTTGCGGCGCACATTCTGCTTGCACACCCGCAGAGCCCCCTCGTCCAGTTCCCCCAGCACTACCCGGCAGTTGGGGGCGTTCTCCGCCACCGCCAGGCCGATGCAGCCGCTGCCGGCGCACAGGTCCAGCACCCGGGCCTCCTCCCCCGCCTTCCGGGCGTAGAGGATGGCCCGCTCTGCCAAAATCTCCGTGTCCGCCCGGGGAATGAGCACGTCCCGGGAAATATCCAGGGGCATCCCGTAGAACTCCCACTCCCCGATGATATAAGCCACCGGCTCCCCCGCCAGGCGGCGGCGAACCAGATCATCTACCCGGCGCTCCAATTCGGCGGAGACATACAGAGACATGTCCCGGTACAGCTGCTCCCGGCTCTTGTCCGCAGCGTAGCACACCAGCTCTCGCGCCTCCAGCTGAGCCTGCTCCACCCCGGCTTTTTTCAGGCGGGCGCGGGTGTCCAAAAACAGATTGTTATAGGTGGTAGCCATGGATTCACCCTCGTTCGTTTTGATGTATGTCAAGGCGCCTCCCGGGCGCTCCACGCAATGCCGTTAAGTCGAAAACTCTGTCATTGCGAGCCAGTTCGCAAACTGGCGCGGCAATCCGTTTTCTTCTGTTGTTTTTTACGGATTCCCACGACAGTGACATCGGTCACTGCCTCGGAATGACGTTTTTGCTTAACCAATCGAGCTTTCCGTAATCGAAAGGTGCACAGCTTGCCGCGACATCACCACTCGTCTTCGCCCTTCTTCTCCGGCAGGACAAGCTCCAGCGCCTTGATGCCCACCTCGATCATGGAGTCGTCCGGCTCGAAGGTGGTAAAATTCTGCATCCACAGGCCGGGAGCGCGGAGGGCGCGGCTGAGCAGGCAGTCGCTCCGTCCCGCCCAGCGGTTAAACTCATAGCTGACCCCAACGATGGCGGGCAGCATGATCAAATGGGCCAGAAAGCGCTTGAAGGGGTTGCTTACAGGCCAGATGCCAAACACAATGGAAGACACCAGAATGGAGATAAAAATCACCACAAACAGAAAGCTGGTGCCGCACCTGGGGTGGTGTCTGGGCTGGATGCGCACGTTCTCCACCGTCAGGGGCAGACCGGCCTCGTAGCAGAAAATCGTCTTATGCTCTGCTCCGTGGTAAGAAAACACCCGGCGCATATCCTTCATCTTAGAGCACAGCGCCAGATAGCCCACGAAAATCACCATTTTCAGCAGACTTTCCGCCACATTGCGCACCACCATGGAATCCGTAAATAAAACAACCACAGTGCCCAGCAGGGTCGGCAGCAGGAAAAACAAGCCGATGGACATGGCGATACCGATCACCACCGCGACCGTGGTGAAGAAAGCGGCCGCCTTTTCACTGCCTAAATGCCGGTCCAGCCACTGTTCAAATTTAGAGGTCTCCTCCGGCTCCTCCCCGTCCTCGGGGTAAAACTCAGCGGAGAACATCAGGGCCTTCACGCCCTCGATCATGGAGTCCAGAAAGGTCACCACGCCCCGGATCAGGGGCCACCCCAGAATCGGATACCGGTCTTTAACGAGCTTCAGCTCTTTCTCCCGGATCTCCAGTCCGCCGTCCGGACGGCGGACCACAATGGCCTGCTTTTTGGGGCCGCGCATCAGGATGCCCTCAATCAGAGCCTGGCCCCCGCACATAGTCTTAAAGCCCCCCACGGGGCAGGATGTTTGATTTTGCTTGTTTTCCATGAAATATGGGTCTCCTTATCTCTGCCGCACCGCCGCAAAAGGGCCGTGTGATTTCTGCCCTACTATTGTATCAGCGCGGAAATGAAATTGCAACAGGGTTCAAACTTTTGTTCTATTCTTCCAAGGGCAGGCGAATCGTCACCAGACAGCCGCCCCCCGGGGCATTGGCAATATCCAGCGTACCCTCGTGGCGGGTAATGATCTCCTCACACACCGCAAGGCCGATTCCGGAACCGCGGGCCTTGGACGACCCCTTATAGAACTTCTGCTTGATAAAGGGCAGCTCCTCCTCCGGGATACCGGGGCCGTAGTCCCGCACCCGCAGCACCGCCTTGTCCCCCTCTGTGGTCAGGGACACATCGATCCGCTTACCCGAACCGCCGTGTTTGGCCGCGTTGTCCAGCAGATTGCAGAACACCTGGCGCAGACGCTCCGGGTCGCCGGTAATGGGCACATACTCCTGCTGACACTCCTCATAGGTCAGCTCAATGTCCTCCTTCCGGAAGAACTCCTTGTAGGTATAAACGGCATCCTCAACCTCTGCCCGAAGGTCCAGCTTCTCCACCGACAGTGTGAACCGCCCCTCAGAGATCCGGGAGAACTCCAGCAGCTCTTCCACCATATTGGTCAGCCGCCGTGCCTCCGACACGATGATGTCCATCCCCTTTTTCACGTCCGCCGGGTCCTGAAGTTCACCGCTCTGGAGCGTCTCCGCCCAGCCATTGATGGCGGTAAGGGGGGTGCGCAGTTCATGGGAGACGGAGGAAATAAACTCTGACTGCGTCTTTTCCGACTGCTGTATCTTCAAAGACATATTGTTGATGGCATCGGTAAGCTCTCCGATCTCATCATTGTATTTTTTCTCGATCTGCACTCCATAGCTGCCGTCAGCAATCAGACGGGCGGCCTCGGTCAGCCCCGCCAGCGGCTCCACAATAGAGCGGACGAAGTACAGGTTGGAAAAGTACACCATGGCCAAAATAGCCGCCTCGATCAGTACGACCAGCGAAATGGACAGCGCCAGCTGCTTCTGCACCGCCGCCAGTGAAGTGATATACCGCACCAGACCCAGCATCTGTCCCCCGCTGACCACAGGCGCGGTCACCGCCATGATCCGCTCCCCGGTGGTCGGATCGGCCCCCCGCCAAGCGGAGGAGCGCTGATTTTCCATGGCCATACTGATGTCGGGGGTATCCGGAGTCATACCCACAGTCAGGCCCCGGCTGGTGACGAACACCACTCCGGCGGTATCCAGAAATTGCAGCTCCAGGGTGCCTTTCTCCTCAAAGCCGTCCGCTGCGCTCTGGGCCGCCGAGCGGAACTCCGATGCGCTGTATCGGCTGAAGCCCCGGACCATATTCTCCGCGCGGACGGTCAAGCCGTTCTCCATGTTGGAAAAGTAGTAGCTGCGCAGCGCGGTGGACATCACGATCAATATGGCGATCAGCAGGGCCATGACCACGGCCAAGCTGTTCACCAGCCAGCGCTTCCGGATGCCCCGGATCTTTACCTGATCGGTCAATGTGGTTTTCTTCGCCATCCGGGGTCATCCTCCTTTCGGGAAAATTGATTGGGAGATTGGTTTCACGTTTTGCAGGGCCTTGGCCCACGGGCGTTTTATCCATCCCGCGCAGGGTGCGGCAGTCCGGCGCGCCGCTGTTTCACCGCAGCGCCCCCTCATCCGGCCCTGCGGGCCACCTTCCCCCCTGTGGGTGGAAGGCTGTACGGAGGGATTTATAGGCCTCTCCCTCAGGGGGCAGCCGTTAGAACACGGGCGGATGATATCCGCCCCTACGGCGTCCTCGCAAGCTGTCCCCATTCTCTGGCGGGGCGCTGAGGACAGCGCCCCCTACGGCGTACTACGGAGCAATTTCCGCTTTGTAGGAGGGGCGCATATTATGCGCCCGCAGGGGTCATAGGGGGCGGAGCCCCCTATACCAAAAACGGGTGGGAGGGCGGGATTTTAATTCTCATGTCCCCCACTTATATCCATACCCCCACACGGTATTCACATACACCGGCTTCTGGGGGTTGTCCTCGATTTTGATGCGCAGGCGGCGGATGTTCACATCCACGATCTTCAGCTCGCCGTAGTAGTCCTCCCCCCATACCGCATCCAGGATCTCCTCCCGGGACAGGGCCTTGCCCGGATTCTCCATAAACAGCTTGACAATGGAATATTCCGCAGGAGTCAATTTCAGCTTTTGACCGTTTTTCTCCAAGGTGCGGTTGCGCAGGTTCAGCAGGAAGGGAGGCTGGCTGATCTCATCCCCGGAGGGAACCCCGTCCTCCCCGCCGCCGGTGCGGCGGAACAGCGCGTCTACCCGGGCGGTGAGCTCCGCCGGGGAAAAGGGCTTGGTCACATAGTCGTCCGCTCCGGTCATCAGTCCGGTAACCTTGTCCATCTCCTGGGAGCGGGCGGTGAGCATGATAATGCCGATCTTGTTGTCCATGGCCCGGATACGGCGGCAAACCTCGAAGCCGTCGATCCCCGGCAGCATCACATCCAGCAGCGCCACCTTCACGTCCGGCTCTTTTTTCAGCTTTTCCAGGGCCTCTTCTCCCGTGCCAGCCTCCACAGTCTCATAGCCGGCGCGCTTCAGGTTAATGACCACAAAGCTGCGGATGTTCTCCTCATCCTCCAGCACAAGCACTTTTTTGGACATATCCTTATCTCCTTTGTCAGCCGATCAGATGGAACCGTTCCCGCAGGCCGGCCTCATCCAGGCCGCAGTCCCAGCTGTTGTACAGCAGGGTAGCGGCATAAATCGTATCGTCGTCCTCCTGCAGAATGAAGCGGTTGGTGGTGCTGGCCCAGGCGCTGCGGTTGGGCCCGGTCAGCTTATAAATGGCCAGGAAACGCTCCGGCTCCTTTCCCTCTCCCTTCCACCGGGAGAAGATGACCTCTCGCTGGCCCACGGCCCGGTCCGTCCGGGAAATGGTCAGCTGACCCACCCAGTCCTCCGGGATCTCCAGATACCAGCCGTCTGTGCGGTTGTGATAGGTCGTGGCCACCACGGTCCGTCTGCCGGACAGATCGTACTGCCCCCACTGGGTCAGCCAGAAATCGCTGGCTCCTTCCCCCGCCGAGGGCAGCGGGGTGGACACAGGCACTTCCAGCACATAATCTCCGTTGATATCCGCCAGCTCCTGCTGTCCGCTGCCCCGGAGGATCTCCTTGCTCACGCCGGTACTGGGGTTCATGGTCAGGTCGCTGAGCACTCCGTCCCGATAGGCCACAATATCCACCGCCCGGCCGCCCTCCGCCAGAGTAGAGCACACATACAGCGCCGGAGTTAAAAGGCTGTCCGCCACAAAGCTGGACTGCATACTGTCGATAGAGGACATTCCCACCGACAGAGAGACAGAGTTCAGCATGGATATCGCTCCGTTGCTCCAGCCGTACACCTCCAGCACCGAACCGTTCCCTCCCGGGTCCAGACGGGCCAGGGCCACCTCGATGCGGGTGTCCCGATCCAGATCCAGCAGGGCATACCGGTTATAAGTGGTCAACAGCAGCTGATTGGCCGCAGCGGAACTGGGGTCAAACATAGCCGCAGGCGGCGGCGTAAGCTCGTCGTCCTCATATTCCGGGGCATTCAAGCCATCCAGTGTATAGACGCCCAGCTGATACACGCCGGTTCCCAGCTGCCAGCTTACCACGGTCTCCTTCAGGCCCTGATTGTTCAGGTCGGCAAAGTCCACCCGATAAACTGCGGCGCCTTCGCCCTCGATCATTCCGGAGAACCGGAACTCATCCTCTCCGTGGCGGGTAAAAAAACAGATTTTAATGGGCTTCTCCGCCCCGGGCAGACGCAAAAAGGTGACCGCAGTCTCCCGCTCCCCGTCTCCATCCAGATCCTGCAGCTGAATGGTGGAGGTGTTCTCTCCCGCGAAGATCACCGCATACTCCGAGCTGACCCCGTTCCGCTGTTCCAGGTCGGCACGGATCTCCTTGATGCTCCGATCCAGATTGTCATATCCCGCCAGCCGTTCCGGCAGCTGATACAAGTCGTCCGCTGGACGGAAGAAACAGCCGGACAGCAGCAGGGCCAGTCCCGCCATCAAAAGCATCTTCCACTTTTTTCTCACTCTGTCCGCCCCCTTCCCGTCAAGTAAAAACAGGCGCCCCTGCGCCATAAGATTCCTGTATAGCATCATACCACAACTTTCAAAAAAAGAATACGCCTTTTTCAAAATTCCCCATTCTTTTCTTCCTGCCCGGCAGCACAAAAACCGCGCGGCCGGGAGAACTTCCCGGCCGCGCGGTTTTGCAGCTTGTCGAAAAAGTGGCTTCGCCGCTTTTTGCCAAGCTGCAAACATTTTAACTGCGTTAAAATGTTGTTGATTTCAAGGAAAGGGGACCCTGATGGTCCCCTTTCCAACTATCCCTCCTTCCGAACCCTTCGGCTGGAAGGACTTTTTCGACAGC
>Ga0129311_1001156_pt1 | contig 19611 bp, 19 predicted proteins | sample Go1ome_FD_94435 | JGI IMG/M metagenome (GOLD analysis project Ga0129311, IMG submission 94435) | Western lowland gorrila individual fecal microbial communities from Wisconsin, USA - Go1022B metagenome | ecosystem: Host-associated > Mammals > Digestive system > Large intestine > Fecal | place... | reverse complement strand
TTTTTTTTAAATTTCTACTTTATCTCATTGTTTCCGCATAAATTTCTTTTGTTTGGACATTTAAAATTATTTTTATAAAAAGTAGAAAATATTATTTTTTACGGTATCTATTAGGATACATAAATGTATATGCAAAATGTATATGCAAAATGTATATGCAAAATGTATATGCAAAATGTATATGCAAAATGTATATGCAAACAAGAATATTATAGAAAGGATAGATGAGATGAGAAAAACAAGTTACATAAGCTGGAATCTGGATAATCCGGAAGAAGCTTATTTATACCAGTACCTGGAATCACTTGGTCGAAACAAAAAAACAGTGATTAAGTTGGCACTTAAAAATATGACAATACTACAACAAGTACCAACTTATCAAACACAATCAGTACCGATAAAAAGAAAACCTAAATCAGAACAAAAGGAAATATTACAATCAGAAAAAACAATATCTGAAAGATCTGTGGAAATAAAAACAGTAGATACACAGGTTGTGGCTCAGACACAACCGGTACAAAATGCTGATACAGTAATACCGGAAACAAAATCAGAGATACCAGAATCTGCATCAGAAGAGAATGTACCTCTATATAAGAAATATCTCACACAGAATCAAATAGATATATTGGATTCTCTGAGGCAGCAATATCAAATTTTAAATGATATACAATTACAGGTATTACGTGATGATTTGGATGCAGGATTACCACCCAAGGCAGCCTTTGCCGAAGCATCTTTTACACAGTAAGTAACTATTAAACAAAGAAAGTAGAGGAAGATAAAAATGGCAGTAAAAGCAATCGCAATTGATAGTGGTAAATATGCCACAAAAGCAGCAACTCGTAAACAGGATGGTACAGAGAGAGATTTAGTATTCCGTACTAAAATGGAAGTCGGAACATTAAGATCAGAAGCCCAGGGTAACAGCTATATTGTATGTTATGAGGGTAAAAAATATCTGATCGGTGAACAGGCAGAAACCATTTCCGGTAAAACCACGAAGGCAGAAGAAATCCATCGCATCTGTGCTTATACAGCAATATCACAGTTGGCAGAAAGTGGTGATGATCTGATCATTGCAATCGGATGTCCCCTAACTACATATGAAAATGCAGTAGCGAGAAAAGCATATAAGGAATATATGTTCCCCAGCAAAGAACTGACGATTACCGTAAATAATGTAACAAAACATTATAATATTAAAACAGTAATTGTGATGCCAGAGAGTTCCGGTGTTATTTATCAGGATGAAGCAAAATATAAAGATGCAACAGTGGGTGTAATCGATATTGGTGGATTAAATGTAAACTGCTGTGTATATCGTCAGATAGTTCCCATTTTATCCACTTTATATACTTCTAATCTGGGATCGAATGTATTAACACAAGGACTGATTAATACACTGCAGACCATCTACAATGAGGATATCCCGGCATGGATGGCAGAAGATATCGTAAAAGATGGATATATGATTGATAATACGTCCCCAGATGGCAAACTGGCAGGATCAGAAAAAACAATAGAAGATTATAAGAAACAGCACATCAAAAAAATTATTTCGGAATGTGAAAAGAATGGCTGGAATATGCGTACTACTAGACTTATCTTTTCCGGTGGTACTGCCCAGTTATTGGAAAAAGAAATCAGATCTATTTATCCTACAGCAACAATTTGTGAAGACGCAGGTATGGCTAATGTGAGAGGATTTTTAAAACAAATTACAGATTAAAAAATAAAATGAAGCTTATAAACTAAAAGGTGTTTCACATACACAAAAAAATTTAAACGTAAGAGGGGTCTTGTGTTCGATATGAAGGAAATTGTGTATGTCACTGAAAGATCAGATAAAATTTGAATCTACTGAATGGTTTAAAGGTAGTTTAGGAAAGGGTAAATATACAGATCCTAATGATGATTTTGATGTATTTTACAGAATTGTAGATACGTCTAAAATTAAACTTAATACTGATAATATTTTAAAAGATTTAGGGACGATTTCAAATTCGACCCTAACCCCCAAGTCCCCAAATGCCCATAAATACGGGATTTTTGATAGGGGGTCGAGTGGCTATTATGATACCAAAGACTTGACCCAGACCCCCTCATGCATAAAATCAAAATCGGAATTCCTGGGCAATACTAAAAATGATGATCAGAATGTTTTGGGGGATAATAAATATAATATAGTATTGGGGAATAATAATAATATATCAGAACAATTGGGGGATAATAATATATCAGTACAAGATGATATTAACAATCCTATGCAAAAGTGTTTATCATCTGTATTATCAGACGAAATTAGATTGACAATTGGTTATGATACTGAGTTTTATTATGATAGTAAACATCCAAAAGTAAAGAATGTATTAAGCTGGCAATTTGCATTTTATTTAACCGACAAGAAACGTATTGGTGTTGTAGTGATCGTAGCTAAACCAAAATATAAAAATAAACATCTTATATACAAACGTATCACTATCAATCAAGCTTTGGGCTGTATTTTAGATTTGTGTACATTCGCCCAAGATAAAAAGGTCGCTTACGCAGATATAAGAGTACCTGCCGGTGATTGGATGGTTAGCAGTCCTACCGATGTAATCAAGGATAAAGATGGTAATGCTACGGTAACTTTAAATGCTTATAGTGTGGTAAAGGATGCTGCCGATGGTGATATTACCATGTTAGACACTAAAAATGGGGATGGTTTAAAATCTTATCATAACAAGTATGGTAATTATACCGGGAAGAATGCAATTAAAATCACTATTTTATGTCATGCAGGTAAAGCTGATTTACCATCTTTTGCACGTAATGATAAATACACAAAAGGATGGCTGGAAAAGCTTTCTGAAGTCCAGGGTGGTTTGGTGAGTATGAATCCCGTTTTCTTTCATCCCAGTTCCAAAGATTATTGGAAATTTTACCCTTGCAGCGTAATGTTTAGAGATACCATGTGTCTTGCCCCTGCAGGCCATAAGAAACTGGAAGATCTGGGTGAAGTAATCGGTGTACCAAAGTTAAAACTACCTGATGGTGTAATAGAGCACATGGATGTGTATTATCGGGATCATTGGGTAGACTATATGGAATATGCATCTTACGATAGCATTGTTACGGTTATGTATGCATCCTCTATTTTTGGGATTAATAAAGCTTTACCTGTTACTACATCCTCTGCCTCTGCATCTATCGCAAAAGGCTGTATCATGGATTATTATGGCGTAAATAGTGTAAAAGATTTTAATGCTGTATATCGTGGTTTGATCAATGTTAAAAAGGGTATAGAAGAGACCAGTTATGGTTATAGTAATCTGTCCAATTTGGAACCTTATAATGTAAGCGTAAAGACTATCAGAGATTTTGCGACAGAGAGTTATGCAGGTGGTATCAATGGTTGTATCCGGACTGGTTGGTTACATAACGGTAAATATTATGATATAGATATGCGTAATGCTTATCTTACAGCTATGGCATGTGTACCTGATGTAGATTTTTTAGCAGAAGGTGGTTGTATCATAAATCGTATTACAAATAGATATTTATGTTTGCAAGATTTCCATAGTCCATTTGATCCGATTTTTTGTTATGTTACATTTGAGTTCCCCAAAGATTGCAAATTTACTTGTATCCCGGTACGTCATGGATCATCTTTGATTTTTCCTCGAACATCCGAAGGATTACAGGGTGTATATGCATGTGGTCCCGATTTATACTTAGCATTACAGTTAGGGGCAAAGATTTATGTCATTGATGGCGTTGTGGGTAAAATCAGATTAAATGCGAACGGTACTGTATCACATAGTCTCGCCCCAGCCGTAAAACAGATGGTGGATGCCCGTAATCAGGCTGCAGAGATTTATAGTAAGGCATTGGGACGTAAGAGTGTGCAGGAATGTTTTTTTAAGGAAAGTGGGGCTGCTATGTATGGTAAAGTTGCCCAGGATGTGATCGAAAAGCATAGATGGTCCGGGCATGGCGAAGAATATGTAGATATTGGTCCATCTGCTATTACAGATCCAGTTAGAGCAGCTTTAATCACTGCAGGTGTTAGATGTGTGCTTATTGCAGCAATGTATCAGTTACATTTACTTGATTATCATACAGATAGTGTTACCACAGATGGTTTTATTACAGATGCGTTAGTCAATGTGTTGGAAAACTTAGATTTGTATGGTTTTCAGAGAGTTTTTCGACAGGCTAGATTATATTTGACGGATGGTAAAGATCCCTCTATTTGGGCGGTAAAACATGAAATGAATCAATATTATAATTTATCCACCCGTGCAAATATAAGTCCGGAAATGGGCGGTGTATGCGCTCATGGGGGCATATCTACAGGTTATACATCCGATAGTCAAGAAGATCGTAATGCTTATTTACGTAAGGTGATTACAAGAGATGGTAAAGTCGAAACTATCGATAAGAAATGGACAAGCTGGAAAGAAGTATCCCAGCAGGGTGTTGATTGTTATGTATATGATAAGCCTCGATATGTGTCGTTTGCGTTTGATATGAAGAGGAAACCGATAGAAGAGAGTATTACAGCCGTAAAGGTAGATCCAGAGACTTTTATGATATCAGAAGATGGTTATGAAATCGCTACGGTAGATACTATGCCGTTTGATAGTATCGATGAATATGAAAAATATCGAAAAGCTGTACCTAAAAATTGCAGATTAAGAACCGTAAATGACTGGAAGATATTTTTTAGTGCTATACATGGTGATGCAGATGCCCAGTCCTTAGCAGCAAAGGAAACGAGCAGGGATAATGTGATCAGTATACCCGATTTACATATTGTCGCAGATAGTAATAAGCATATTATAAAAGATTTTGAGTGGACGAAACTTATGAGTGTGGTAATCGGTTATAGACAAGGCTTGTGGTATATCCCGGCATTAAATGATTTATCCAGTGCAGACAAAATTAAATGGTTTAACGATCATAGTCATTGTGACAAGGTATTGAACGAGAATAGCTGGAAAAATGCCCGTAGACCGGAAAGAATGAAGCAGATGTTACCCAAAGTCGATATTATGGATTTATTGACGGAAATGGGTGCAGTAGATATTAAAGTAGGATAAATAATAAGAAGATAGCTATGAGAAGAAAATACTCATAGCTATTTTTTTTATTTTTATTCAATTTTTTCTGTGGTAGTTTCCGGATGTAAATTATCTCTTTCGATTTTTTCATCCATCGCCGTGGTGATAAATTGTGCAAAAGATAATCCTGCCTGATCTGCTGCAGACTTATAATAATCCTTTTGCCCTTTATGTACTCTAATTGCAATTTGTTCCAGGTTTTTATCAGCATATCTTTGTGATGCCCGATTTTGTGATGGTGTATATTTTGCCATAACATTACCCCCTCTTTTTTACTATTAATATTAATTACATCATATATATTATAATATATTGCTATCAATAGGTCAAGTACCGAAAATACAGCATTTTATACAAAAGTTAATAAAAATATTTGTATATTCTGCCACTATCTATTGCTAGCAATAGATGATACAATATAATTAAGATAAGAACAGGTAATAAATTAAAATAAATTTAAAATTTTTTAAAAATAAAAGTAGAAAAATAGCATTTTTACGGTATCTATTAAAATAGAAAGGGAAGAAAAGATGAATAACTACGAAGTATACAAATATTACAACAGCAATTCAAAATTATCATATACCCCACATTTTACACTGATCAAGGTTGCATTCCTGATCATCGGTATTTCCTTCCTGCTCAGGGTTGGGGATATGGACATGTATAAATTAGGTAGTGACTTTATGGGGCAGGTAATATCAGAAGCTGTGGAAGAATCAAATAATAATCTGATGGATGCATTTAATGATTTAATGGCCCCCATCGAATAGAAAGGATGACATATGAGAAAACGAGGACGTAAAACATCAATACCAGAGATGACATTAAAAGCGGCAATCGCAGAATATCTAAATAGTGATAAAACGCTAGTAGAAGTTGGTAAAGAGTATAATTTATCACCAAGCACATTACAGTATCACGTAAATAAAACTAAATAATAAAACAGTAAAAGAGAGGGGCGATATAAATTAGAAAGTGAGGAATGATGATTATGGAACAGATTGTGCAATATCTGATGAGCTGGGATTATAGTCGATCAGAAGCCGTCCGGGAAGCCAGGGAAATGGTGGAATACACCCGAAGAAATGGCAATGAGAGATATAGCAAAGCTTATGCAATACAGATGATTCTAAATGATTTGGAATAAAAAAGAAAGAGAGGATAGTCCAGTGTGTTAGAAAAAATAAAAAGAAATGACATCGAAATCATAGTTTTAACAGAATCAGATTTTAATGATATACAGAACATATATTTTGAATATCAGGCATTACATAACTCAGAAAGAGATCTGGAAGAGAATTATCACAGAGTAAATACAGAGATATTATCAAAATCATTATTAGCGATTAAATTAAGAAAAAAAGACATCCAGAATCGATTGAAGGACCTGGGATACAACAGGGTAGAGATTGAGGAATTACTTACCCCAGCATATCAGGTATATCTACGGTTAGAAGATAAACCGCAGGATATTAAACGGATAATGGATGATTTAAAACTACCATATATAACACTCGATAACCAAGTGGCAATTCCGGTATTTTTATATAAGGAAGCCCATTGTAAAGCGAGATATTTGTATCTCGGGAAGTAGGTAAAAATGAAAAAGGATAAATTAGAAAGACTGAAAGAAGTGTTACATGAATTAATAGAAGCAGGTAGGGGCGATTACGAGTTTAGAAAAGCATGTAGGCGTACAATTCTTATAACAACCCTCATATGTTTTTTTTGTTTTATGCTTGCATCAGGTTTATATTATTTTCTTTAAAATAATTTAGAAAGAATGAGGTAAGAAAATGGAAAATAGAATAGGATATAGAATCGGTAAACTGTTTGGTTTTATTATATCCCTTTACGTATAAGAATATTAAATCCATTGATACTGGGGAAGTAATGTAAGACTTTCCCTTTTGTGAAAATAGAATAGAAATGAGGATTGAGAATGAAAAATAAATTACAAAATATATTACATAATCTGATGTATTGGATTAAAAATAATGTATCGACCGTTACAATGATCATGATGTTTGGCTTGGTTGGTGTATTACTAACCGTTGCTCATTTCCTGCCTGCCGAGAGTCCGGCATCGGCTGAGATGCCATATACACAATTTAAAACGGATATGGAAAATAAAAAGGTAGATACTATCTTATATGGTAATGATGCATATATGACAGTTACCTTATCTGATGGTACTACATATACAACAGATTATCCTGCATATGCCGATTTTAGGAAGGAAATGCTGGAAAATGGTATCACATTAAAAATCAAAGAAGAAAAATATCATGTGGACATTATAAGTGTCTTAGGTATGATAGGATCCAGCGCATTTTTATTATTTTTTGGATATCTAATGTACAGGATGGTAAAAGAAATGGTCGGTACTACTGGATTTACTGAGAGAGAGTTAGTCCAGACATCTACTGTAAAATTTGACGATATCATCGGATTAGATGAAATTAAAGATGATGTCCAGTATGCAGTACATATGATCCAGCATCCAGAAGATGGACAGACATTTGGTGTATCCCCATGTAAAGGTATTTTATTTGACGGTGATCCCGGATGTGGTAAAACATTGATTGCAAAAGCGATTGCCGGGGAAGCTGGCGTACCTTTTATCTCTGTATCGGGTAGTTCATTTATTAATAAATATGTAGGTGTTGGTGCATCCCATGTCAGAAAGGTATTTGAATTGGCGAGAAAGAAAGCCCCCTGTGTCGTATTTATCGATGAAATTGATGCCGTAGCCGGGCAGAGAGGTAAGAGCAGTTGTGGTGAGTATGATCAGACGGTAAATGCCTTGCTCACAGAAATGGATGGTTTTGGTGGTAGAGATGGGGTTTTGGTGATAGCTGCCACAAATAGAGCAGATATGTTGGATGAAGCTGTTGTAAGACCCGGTAGATTTGATCGTAAAATTACGATCAGAAAGCCCAAAGACTGGAAAATACGTAGAGATATGTTTGACCATTATTTATCCGGAAAACCCTTGGCAGAAGATGTAGATATCGAATGTATATCAAAGCAGACTGCAGATTATTCCGGTGCAGATATCAGAAATGCCTGTAATGAAGCTGGGTCTATCGCAATGCAAAGAGGTTTAAAATATATCACGATGGATTGTTTGGAAGAAGCCGTAGATAAGAAGGTATTTTCTGGAAATCGAGTAAAGAATAGTGAAGAACGTAGTCACGACAAGGAAATTGTAGCATATCATGAGGCTGGACATGCGGTAATAACTTATTTGTTAGGATTACCCATTGCAAGAGCAAGTATCATCGGCACTACCTCTGGTGTAGGTGGGGCGGTATTTCGAGAAGATACCGATAGTCAGTTTATGACAAAACAGAGTATTGAGGATTTTGTAAAGATTGCATATGGTGGTAGAGCATCAGAAGAAATCAAATATGGTGCAAATAATATTACCACTGGGGCCAGTAATGATATTACCCAGGCAACAAATATGTTAGCAAATGCAGTCAGCAGATACGGTTTTTATAGTCAGTATGGATTATTAGATGCAAATATGCTGCAGAGAGCAGGTCTGGGAAATGAAAAAGAATCTTTAAAATTGATCAAAGATAAATCTGCAGAACTTTATCAGATGACAGTAGATTTATTATCCGCAAATTATGATAAGGTAACAGATTTAGCAGAAGCTTTATTAAAGCAGGAAACCATGACAGGGGATCAGGTAAAAGAGGTTTTAGAAAATAAAAAGGTAGCATAAAGATGAGGGGGTATCGATATTAAGATATCCCCTTATTTTTTTATCTATTATGATGATATTGATAGCAATAGATAAGACATAGAAAATATCAAAAATATTTTTAAAAATTTTTCAAAAAATACCTTATTTTTGACCATCTTTTTTTTATTTTTTGACATATATAAATAGGAAGATAAATAGTACACAATAGCCCCGGGGATGGATGGTGAGTCCCCAGAAAGTTGGATAAAATGGAAAAAATCATAGAAATGAGAAATGTAAAAAGCATGAAAGAGATCATTGTAAACAAAATGTATGAGACAGCATCAGATCATAAAGTTACGATACCGGTAACTTGGACGATTTATATCAATATGATTAAAATGCAAATGTTAGAATATCGAGATGAAATCTGCAAAAAATATCATATCGATCGGGATGATTATTGGTCTGCCGTATGTTATGTATCCGGTGCTTTAAAGGCTGCAGATATTGAGGGTGTTACGAACGGTGAGGATGCTTTTGATGTCCTGCAGGCAAGTATTAGAAAAATCGATGATGTATTTGAATGGGAAAGATGGATGTTATATACCTGTAGTGATGTAGCAAGAGATAATATGAATAAAATCTATAATTTAAGAAGTAAATTTGGTGATCTGGTAAAGGTTGCATAAGATATAGATGTAGGTGCCCGGTCCTTAGCAGGTAAAGAAATGTGTGATTGATGATATGCACTTTCCATCTGCCAGGGATTGGGAATATTAAAAAATGAGAAATGAGGAAGAGAGTATATGTTAGATAATATCAAAAAGGCAATTCATAATTTTATTTTTGAAGAGAAACCGGATAAGAATGAACGTAAATATCCACATGTCGCATACATAGATAGGTTATTAGATGTTGCAAAAGATGCGTATCCAAATGATTATAAGGATCCGGATGTATGGGATCATTGGTTCCAATTTTTTAAGCCGGAACAATATGCGGACAATATATACCAAGGCAATCAATGGTTTTGTACGATATATCAAAAGGGCAGATATGTAGGCATTGAAACACGTACAGAAGCTGTATTATTGACTTTTAAGATTTGTGAACGTTATGCCGGGGAAGAAGAGTATGCTACTGCTTATCATGTATTTGTGAAAAATCATTTCGGCGGTGATTATTATGCTGCAGAAAAAGCATGGAAAGATATTGGATATATTATAGATTAAAAGGTATGTCGGAAAGATGAAATGCACAAACATATCGCTTCGCTCATTCCTTGCCTGCGCGGGGTGGGGTTCGGGGCACCCCCGAGGTCTTATAAATAAAAATTACTAAGATAGAATTCAAATAAAAAAATATGATTTCCATCTTAGTAATTTTTATTACCCTATACTTATCCAAAAGTCATAAGTCATAATAGTATTTTTACTATTATGTTCAAAACCTAAAAATTTTGTTTTTACCATACGAGTGATAGGAATAGATAATAATAAGATTTCATGTTTATATCCTCTTTTTGAAAATTCCTGATGTAATATAGAGGATATTTTATCTAAATCCACTGAATCATTTTCTGAAAAGTTTCCATAATCCGTATTACTTGTTTGTAAACGAATAGCCTCATCTCTGGTGTATTCTTTAAAATTGTATGATGTTGTTATTGATCTATTACGAACTAAACATTTATCAATCCCTGATATTTTTCTACCTATATTATTATATATATCTGTCATATGCTCTACAACATCCATTGCATAACCATATTCGAGATTATTTAAACGTTTTTGCCGTTCAATTTCGCTATTTTTTTTAATGTCTTTAATTTTCTGCAAACCATTTATTGCATCCATATTATGAATATCAATATCTAACACTCGATTATAATACTGGTCTGCTTCGTATAATTTTCCCTTTTTTATACAATCCTCGGCTCGAAGTAGAAGATTAGCAATCCCGGGGATGCCATCTACTCGTTTTTTATATTCATCCAACAAAACCTTAGTACCACAATAAGAACAGAATCCAAAATCTCTTGTATCATCAAGAACAATATCGGCACCACAGTTAGGACATTTTAATTGTAACATTTAGATTTCCCCCTTATTTATTACCTTTTGCTCTATTATGTGTTTTGCATAACATAGTACAATTAGAAATGTCAGTAGCCCCACCTTTTGACCAAGCTGTTACATGATCAGCATCCATTTCACTTTCCTTGTAGATACGTTTGGCATTGTTATCATTACCTAATGCACATAATGGACAGTTGGAAATATTCTTTTCTTTTGCTAAAGCCGTTTGTTTTTTATAGACGATTTTTTTAGTATCATCATCAAAAATGCGAATTTCAAGCAATTTTGTATCTACGCAGCCACCCAATATATATTCATAAAATCCACGCTTATTATGTGCATGATTATCAGAATATAATTCTTGCAATTTATTATGTACGACTTGCGGATCATATGCATTAGCGTGGAACCGCTCATAATAATCACCCCAAGATAATCCACGCATTTCTTTTTCAGTATCAATAAAGACAGAAGATACCCAATCTATCACCGATTCAAAATATTTTTGTAATTCTGTAATATTATCATCATATCTGTGAGTACTCATATATTCATCAATATGACCTTTTGACACCCATTTTAATGCTTCGCTTAATATATCCTGACGTTTCACATCACCAGAAATATATGTAGACCATTTCTGAATATTTGCGTTATGGGAATTTGAAAAAACTTCTTTTGCTTTTGTAATAAACGGTCCGGAATAAATAGCATTTAATAATTCCTGCGCATTTAAAGGTATACCAGCAATATTAATAGTGCGGAACCATTCTTTTATTTCAGATTCTTCGCCTTCGCAGATATAGATAGTTAATTTTGATTTTAAAATTTTATTTTTAATATCCTCTGCCAGCCCGGAAAAATTATGTTGTAATCCATTACTATCTGTAATCGGAAATTTTCCGGTAAGAAAACGTCCAAAAGAAGTAATACGTTGCTGACCATCTAAAACCTCATACTTATCCTCGGCTACTTTTACAAAATAAATCAAACCAAGGGGATATCCCTTTATTAAGCTATCAACAACCGCAACATCTTTCTTTCCGTCAGCGTAAATATAATTGCGCTGGTATTCCGGTTGAATGGTAAGCTTTCCGGACCATCCAAACAATCCTTTACCTTCATATTCATTGTATACAAACCCCTTACAAATATCTTCGACAGTTAAATCAGTGAGTAAATCAGTCGTCATTTTATTATCCTTCTTATAAAAATTCTGTGATATGTTGTTTGTACTCTAATTCCATTATATTCATAGTATGGATGCTTTTCATCATCCATGATAATTACAGGACATTTTCCGAAGGTAGATCCGGTTCTACCATTCTTTTTTCTATCTTGTGTATATCCTATATATTTACTATAGTCATTTCCTAAATTTAATGTATTTGGGTCGCTTGGTGCACTAATAGTTCCAACAATTTCAAATTGCTCAGGACAATATTTATCTAAAAATGTTATAGGAACCCCCATTACGCCATCATAATCAGAGGGTATAGAGTCTATATATGGAACTTCTATGGCATCGTAATTATCATATTTTAAATATCCGTTATCTTTTAATGGTTTATGCTTTGTAAATTTTAAATTATCTGCCATTGTCATTAAAGATAATGGTTGGTGTCGGCGTCCATGATCAATATTTGTAAACCAACAAGCGTTACCTAAACGAGTATAATTTCCTTTATATCCCAACTTTTCTGCTTTTTCTCGATCCTTTGGTGAGACAATAGCGCCTTCTGGAACTTCAAAAACCATATCTTGCCCATTGTTTGTTGCGCCTATCCACAGTTTATTATTTTGCAACAATGGAAAGATTTCTTTATATGTAATTGCATTTTGATTGCCAATAATTACTATTTTTTTATTTGCTTCCATGACCCAGGCAACAAAGTCTCGGAAGAGGGAAAAAGGGGGATTGGTTACAATAATATCTGCTTCATCTCTTAGAGCCTTTACTTCATCTGATTGAAAATCGCCGTCCCCTTCAAGATATCGCCATTCTAAATCTTCATAATCTATCGTTCCAGATTTATTTACATCCCGGGTAAGAGTAAATATTTTTCCTTTTGAGAACGATTTTTCTTCATTATATTGTGGACTTTCCAATTCAAATAATGTCATTTGATGATATTGTTCATATTGCTCTTTTTTTTGTGCCATCGAATAGCTGGTACTGATTAATTTTTTTAATCCTAAATTTTCAAAATTTTGTGCAAAAAATTTCGTAAAATTAGACCATTCGGGATCGTCACAAGGACATAACACTATTTTATCGCGAAAAGTATCAGGATTATACTCTAAATAAGCATTTATTTCTTGCTGAATATAATAATATATTGTATAAAATTCATCATTCTTAACTTTTTTTGCTTGTCCAAGTGCTTCATTAGCCATAGTTATTTCCCCTGTAAATCTATATTTTTAACACTTTTTATCATACCACAATCTACATTTTCTGAAAACACCAAAAATATACTTCCAGAGGCAATTATATCCCTTTAAATCCGCCATAGACCCAAGCCCGTGATAAGCTGGCAAGACGGCGGATAGTCTTGTGATTTATCAATTTATTTCATCTTCCGTCGGCCAGATTATCGCATCACGGGCGTAGAGTGTGTCAACAGAACCGTGGAATACCGGAACCGCTGGTCTTGCGGTGAGGATATGCCGCGAAAGTCTGTTTACACACTCTCGAGCGTCTAAATTCTTATTCATAAAAATATCTATAAAAAGTAGAAAATTCCGAAATTTACGGTAGCTATAAAGATAGAAAGGAATTAGCCTATGAAAAAGAAAATAACAATTATACTTGTAAATCTTGCACTGATTGGCTTATGGTTATCTGCTCATAATATGACTTCTAAAACTGTTGATATTAATATGACAGTAGATAGTAATGTATCCAAAGAGTCCGTGGAAGAACTGAAAGATGCTTTAAATATCGTCCCAAATAAAACTCTGCAGTCTTTATCCGAGCAGGACTGGAAAATAACCTTATTAGATGATTTTTCTGATGTTTCCGGATATGAACATATTGATAATGATAGCAGTGTAGTAGGACTTATAAATTTTGACACAAAAACCATAACGATAAAAGGGAAACCAGAATATACCGGTACTGTAAAAAATGTAACAGTGCATGAATTATGTCATTACATTGATCAAAATGCAGATTGGCTATCGAATACGGAAGAATTTTTAGATCTATATGAAAAATATAAAGATGGAAAATATAGATCTTATTATTATGCAGATATCACTCTGACGGATAGATATGCAGAGGACGTTTTATATGCAATATCTACAGAGAAGGAATTTTTTGCGGAAACACTAAAAGATTACTATATGCATAAACAATATCTCAGCGAAAATTATAGAGATATTTATGCATATTTTGCAGCGAAAGGATTGTAAAAATGAAGGAAGTGAAAATTGAGAATTGGTACGACACATTATATATCAAAAATTTGGAAGTATATGATGATGTCGCTTTTGTGTTTGTAAATACCTCAGAAGATCATCCAAATTTGAGAAAAATGAAAATATTAAATGATACGCTGAGACAATGCCATAATATGACATCAAATCTGATTTATTTAATAAAGATGCAAAATTATGACAATGAAATGGCAATTGGTTTTGCTGGGAATGATTACTATACTGCAGAAATTTTTAGCAGAGAATCTTTTATAAAGAAATATTTATCTCTGCCGGAAAGATCAGATTTATACAGCAGCATGATTTTAGCAGCGAGATAGTGAGGTGTGAAAAATGAGAAAGTTATTAAGCAATATAAATATGCCGGAATTACCTACCATCGATATAGCGGATATGGAATATTTAGATCATATTTGGATCAATTCTAAAATTTACATCGACAGACTTTATCTCGGCAAAAATGGTATCATCGTTGTTCTTCCTCTGCCAGGGACAATGGCAGAAAAGTTTGAAATTACGAAAAAAGAAATTATGGAATCTCTGAAATTATATCAACATATCTATTTTGTCTATGCAAATGAGAATAACGCTATCTATGTTAGTGGACAAGATGATCAGCAGGTAATCGAAGATGTGGATGAATTTATAACTGCCCTAGCCTTGGCAACGAGCAAAGAGCGTTTATCACCTGATCAGATTATTGTGGATGATGTGTTAGATTTTATTCCGGAAGAGACATCAGAAGATGTCACAGTAATTGATATCAAAACTATCGAGAGAATAGCAGAGCAGTTAGTACCATTGGAAAATAATGAAAGACCTGATGATAATATCGTAATCGATGATTATGGTAATAAATACATTAAAAAAGATAGTACTTATAAATTAAATGTGGGTATTACATCCATTGATACCGGATTATTAAATAAAGAAGTGTTATATCCCATTGCAGATATTGAACCGATGATAATGACTTATCTTGCTGCATTGGGTGGATGTTTTGGACTACATAAATTTAAAACCGGAAATAAAATGGCAGGTCTTATGTATTTATTGACTTGTGGATTTGGTGGATTTTTAGCAGCTATCGATACATTACTGATCACATTTGGTGGATATTATTTTGATCACATCATTTTTACACCGAACGGCACAAAAGACAGATGGGGTATTGATAATTGTGATAAAAAGGATACCCGATTTTACATTGATAAAGGTAATCCTAAAATCGGTATTCCCCTTGCAATCATCGCATTAGTAATCGGTATGGTATTAGTAAGAGTGATCTATCTACCGGCTTATAAAACAGTTGTATCTATAATTACACAGATGGCAGTTAATCTATATCAAAATTAAGAAAGAGAGGTAGAAAATGGCAACCGTATCAGAAGGAATGGGTTTAAAAGAGTCAAATACCTTATCCGTATTTACAAGACAGCTTATGCTTTTATTGGCACAGGCACTACGTAATAAAAAACGTGGGAAATATATGGATGAACACATGAAAGGGGCGAAAGCATTATTAAAACACATCAAAAAGGGTGGACAAGTCAATATGCAAATGGTCCCGGCAGAGGATGCAGAATTATTTGCAAAAATACTGAAAAATCAAAGAGTACCGTTTGTAATAGTCGGGGAAAAGGATGGCAAAGCAATTTTTGCCACCAGAGATTGTGACAATAAAATTTTGGAACAGGTGTGGGATATCTATGCGGATGAAATCAAAGTTGGATTTAAAGAGATGACACCGCATGAATTTATCAATACCCATGCAGAACAGGAAATCTGTCAGTCTACCGGATACAGTGAAATCGAACTGGAAGTCTTCCGAAAAGAAGCTGCAAAAGTTGGATTTAATTATGCCGTAGTCGGTAATGCGGATGAAAAGGGAAAATATGATATTTTATATGCTCAAAATGATGCTGATAAAGCAGAAAAGGCTTTTAAAGGTATGGCGTATGAGATGTCCGGTCCGGATGGAAAAGAATATGCGCAGGAATTACAGAAATCTCTGGATACAAAAAAAGATATTATGGCGAGATCGAAAGGGAAAAAAGAAATTTATATCGCCAGTCAGAATAATCCAAATAAATTTGCTGTAATCAGAGATGGGGTATTAACGGAACATACTCTTACTATAGAAGAAAAAATTGGGCGTGACGGAAAAAAGAAACAGGTAGTAAAAGATAAAACGAAGCGAACAAATCCATTTGGAAACCGTGAATTATCAAAACTTATGAACTCTTATGGCAAATGTGCGGAATTACCTATGAAAGCATTTGGATTTATTGCAGGTTTTGATTCTGCTGGGGGTGCAATTATCAGTGATGTAGATGCATTACCAAAAGCATTAGATCAGATATCGGATAGGGTAAAAACAGCAGAACATATTTATAATCCATATGCTGGTCGTAAAAATAGCGTTTATTTTGATAAGATCAGAACATTATCCAATTTAGAACCTGTGGAATTTGCAGAAATCACAAAAGCTCTGGAAAAAGAGGGAATTACCTATACAGCCGTAAATGGGGATCTTGCTTATTTAGAGAGCGATAAAAAGACGGTAGATAAGATATTAGATGAAACACTTTATAAATATAAGGATTTTACTACAAAATTTAATGACAAAGTATATTTAGAGGGCAGAGGTCCCGTAGGATTTAATTTGAATAGTATATCAGAACCTACTTATATGATGTCAGTGCAAAATCCGGATTATGTTATCAAAATGGATGATAATGGTATCACAGTCTTAGATAAGGGCAAAGAAACACTGAAAATTGATAAAAAATCCTTGGATTTTGAAAGTAAAAGAGAAATGCTTTTGGGATCAATGGATGATTTTGCAATCGTCACAAAATCTGAATTAGAAGCTGCCGGGGATATGAAATCTACACTGATCGAAGAGAGAGCTGCAGCAAAAGATAATGATGCATCTTATCAATATTATAAGGATTATAAGCAAAAGAAACAGGAATTTATTGATACAAATGTGACGGAAATGAATCTAACAGATAAGGAAATTGCAAAAACTTATTTAGATCATGAGATAAAAGTAACTTATGTAGATCGTACTCTGAGCGAAAAAATTATTGATATGGATTTTGGAAAGAAAATGCAGGAAACTAGAGAGACTACAAAACGCACGGAAGTAGAGAGGTAAATCGCTTATGGATGGATATAAAAATAAATTTGATATTGCAGAGGGCTTGGAAAAAGCCCCTCTGCAGACAATTAAAGCAATCAGAAAAGATCCTACTTATAAAAAAGATAAAATATTGATGCGTTTGATCAAAATGATGATCGATGGATTTAAAAAGTGGATGCATATTGAATCTATTTCTGCTGTAAAGGGCACATTATTACCGATTGGACAAAAAAATGCGGTAGATCCCGGATATTATGATTATAAAAAGACGGAAGAATTTAAGAGTATGCGAAATATGGTAGCAGATCATATCGGGGTATCACAGGATTATTTTAGTCCGGATAAATTGGAAAAATATCATGTAATTAAAGAGATGATCATGAATGGTGAGGATCCCAAAAGTATTGAAAGCCTGGAACTAACCGCAGAAGGATTTTTTTATAATGCAAATACTGGAAAGGTATACGATGTTTTGTCTGCTAAGGATATGGACAAGCTGGAAAAATATATTTCAGAAAATCCGGATAAATTTGGCGAAGGTAGTAAGCATACAAAGATGTATGAATTTGGGGATAAAGTAGTAGTAGATGCGAGTGAACCTGTTGTCAGGGCGTTCTTGGAAAAATTGTATCTTGGTAGAGATCCCAAAAGCAGAGATAAAGGAAAAGAACAGGATAAAGATGCCCAGTCAGCAGAAAAGCTGGAAGTTATAGAGCAGGGGGATTTTCTATTTGAATTAAGAGAGGATGGAACAGCATTTATTAAAGCATATACCGGAAATGATAAGGATAGTTATAATTTTTTAGCAACAAATCCGCCCAAGAAGATAAAAACACCTACTATTCCAAAGGAAATTAAAATAGATAATCGAATTTATCCTGTAAAAGATATTTCTGAAGATGCATTTTTATATTGTCCATTAGAGAAATTACCTTATGTGATAAATTATGATGCACAGTATTGGGAAAATAATAATTTTGATAAAGCCTTTTTTGCATCTGTTATTGGTGGGCCAATCAATAGTAAACCGATAAATTTAAGCCCGGAAATGGAAAAACAGATTATTGATGAAAAAGCAAAACGAGCAGTAGAAAGAGAATTAAGGGGTAAACAGCCGATTACAGATAAGCAAAAAATATATTTAGAGGGATTAATTCAGGAAAAATTAGTGCCTGCAGGATATACAATCACACCGGATGATGTTGAAAAATTATCCGTAAAAAGAGCAGATTATATTATCCAGACATTAAAGAGAGATATTCCCACAGATAAGATTTTAGAGTATATGCATAAAAACTTTGGGGATATCTTAGATAAGGTAAAATATCCGGAAATAGAACAGGAAAAAGAGATTGAAATAGAAGAAAAAGAACCTACAAAGCATAAGAGCCGGGGGATGGATCGATAAGAAATGAGAAAGGAAGGTAAGATATGGCAGAAATAAATAGAGATACAAAAAAGAAATATAAGAAGAGTCTCATATCCAGTTGTATCATAGCTGCAATTATATGTTTGTATATTGGCTTGCAACTGGGGGCTAGTTATAGAGCATTGTTAGAAAATCCGGTAAATATTGCAGGGGATGTACCTAATTATATGGATGCTATCATAAATTTAGCAGATCAAATCAGTGAACATCCATTTACACCATTTCCCACCCATATTACTGGTGTGGCATTAATGGCACTGATATGGTGTCTTGTATGGGTATATTTATATTACGACTACGAAAAAAAATATAATACTATGTTTCAGGATGCTTATGGATCAGGTAAATATAACGATGATTTAGAAGGATTTTATCGTAAATATGTTTGTGATCCTAAAATTGCTGGTGGAAAGACAAAACCGAGAGCAGATAGTCCACATGTAAAAGTTATTAAAGCCCATATTCCGGTAGGCAATAAGAAATTTACCGGAAAAAATACATTAAGCGAGGAATCTTTACAAAAGTGTTTATTAGCATCAAAAGTATTATCAAATGATGTTTATTTATCATTAAATAATAAATGGTCAAATGTAAATCTAAATACTTTTGTTTTGGGTACTTCTGGATCAGGTAAATCCCGATTTTTAGTAAAGCCAAATCTTTTACAAGGTAATTCGTCTTATATTGTAACAGACCCTGCA
>Ga0129311_1001155_pt1 | contig 19612 bp, 24 predicted proteins | sample Go1ome_FD_94435 | JGI IMG/M metagenome (GOLD analysis project Ga0129311, IMG submission 94435) | Western lowland gorrila individual fecal microbial communities from Wisconsin, USA - Go1022B metagenome | ecosystem: Host-associated > Mammals > Digestive system > Large intestine > Fecal | place... | reverse complement strand
TGGAGACTTTGTACTTGCTGCATCATCTTCTGCGGATGATGACGAATACAAATGGGAGCATGATATCAGCAACTTGACTGACGCAGGACACAAGTTTAGCCGAGAAGACAGAGTTGGTCATGGTGTGTTGAGAATCACACAGTCATACTGCAACGATACAGACACAGACATACCAGTTCATCAGATAGCTCTAATATTCAAAGGCGGAACCGGACAAAATACATGTAAATATGTTGTTGCAAGAGAGGTGTTTGATTCGGAAATAGTGATAAAATCTCGGGGGGGGTACACATGTTCGGTATCGATATTGGATAACGGAGATGATGCGCCGCTTGTCTCAGCTGTGCACTTTACAGCAGAGAAAGGGGGCGATGGCATGCTAACTAACAACGGACTAATACAGATCTATAGCCGATTTACATCACAGATTGAAGAATACAAAACCCTCACGGGGGCGACCCCTAAAGGGAATGCATATGGACTAAAAACAGTAGTTAAATATATGAATGAAATTGGAGAAAGTACAAAACATGCGCTGTTATTAGGTAGTGATGACTCCCCTGTATCTCGGGATAATTACGCATGGGATCATGATATCACTTCACTTTTCTCAATAACCTCAAGTAGCTTTGTATTACTTGCAGACAACACGATATGTATATCGACTGCTTGCGTTAATACAACGGATGCGGATATTGAAGTGAAAGAAATAGGTTGGGTAGCAAGTATAAATACCAATGCGGATAAAGTTCTCCTTGCTCGTGAAGTATTCAATGAGCCACTCGTTGTCAAGGCCAACGGCGGAGCCCAGACTTTCGGTCTGAGAATTGGTTAGGAGGTGTGCGACATGATTTTAGATAACTACTCAAAAGCAATTAATATTGCACTCTATTACGGTGATTATTCAAGATCGGAAGAAACAATATACGATATAGTAGGTACCGCTAATGTGGTATCCCCATCGTCAGGCAATGGTTCATATTTAATGAGAATGAAGACAAGCTTGAAGAATGCTAATTCAGGTGGCGATTTTTGTCTCGTGATTGGCAGTGATGATACCCCTGTAACCAAACAGGATTATGCATGGACACATGATATTACAGATCTCACGGACAGCGGTGGGTCAGTGGGGTGCGCTGATAGAGATGGCAACAGGGTGTTCAGAGTTACGAGATCATACGCAAATAACACATCTGAGGACATAGAAGTGAAAGAAGTTGGACTCGTTTTTTATACAAAAAATATGAAAGTCTTAATAGCTCGTGAGGTTCTGCCTGAGCCACTCGTTGTCAAGGCCAACGGCGGCATTCAGGCGTTTGGAATAGACTTGTTTTAAGGAATAATGAACAAAGCACAGAAACAGATAATACAGGCACAACTAAATAGAGAAAAGCAGACTATCAAGGAACTCAAGCAAGTATATCAGAGAGCCTTGAGGGACTGTGAACAGAAGATAAGAGAGCTCTCAGAACGAACCGATATGGAGAATCTGCAGAGCATCATCTATCAGAAACAGTATCAGGAGGCTTTGAAAGCACAGCTTGAGGGTGTTCTGAGCAACCTGCAGTCTAACTCATATGCAACTGTGTCTGACTACCTGACGAAGTGCTATAGAGACGGATACACAGGTGTCATGTATGACCTGCAAAAGACAGGTATTCCAATCATCATGCCGATAGATCAGGCGGCAGTTGTGAGAGCTATTCAAACGGACAGCAAGCTCAGTAAGTCGCTATATGACAAGATGGGCGAGGATGTGACATACCTCAAGAAAGCGGTCAGAGCAGAGGTATCAAGAGGCATTGCAAATGGATCAACGTGGAATGAGGTGGCTGGTAAGCTCTCACGGCACATGGCAAATACTCCGTTCCAGAGGACTTATAACAATTCTATCCGCATTGCAAGGACTGAAGGGCATCGTATACAGGTACAGTCAGCACTGGACGCTCAGCACGTAGCAAAGAGCAAAGGAGCGGACATAGTGAAGCAGTGGGATGCCACCCTTGACGGAGCCACGAGAGAACATCATCAGATGCTTGATGGACAGATCAGGGAAGTGGATGAGCCTTTTGAGGTTGGTGGTCGTAAGGTTGAGGCTCCTGGAATGTTTGGAGATCCAGCAGAGGACTGCAACTGCCGTTGCTGCTTATTGCAGAGAGCAAGGTGGGCGCTGGATGATGATGAGCTTCAGACTCTAAAGGACAGGGCAGCATACTTTGATCTTGACAAGACAAAAGAGTTTGAGGAGTACCAGAGGAAATATTTGAATTTGCCCGAAAATGCTGATACAATAGACATAAATAGCATTGATATTGTAAGCAACACGACCATGTTAAAAAGTGCTATGTCAATATCAGACTATGAAGAGTATACAGCCATGCTTATGTCGCATAATAATTCAGATATACAAAAGTTATACGCTAATTATGCCGATGGTATTTCAGGTATAAAAGTAGGTACATCAGGCTACTATAGGCCAGCTGATAATAGCTTAGTATTTTCATATCCACGACAGGGTCTCATAGATAACGGAAAAAGTAAATTTAGTACGCTGGCACATGAATATGGTCATTATTTCGATACTAAAGCAGAATACGAAGGAATCCACTTCAAAGAAGTAGAGACAATTCATAGCAAGACAAAATATCAGATGAACAGATTTGAAAAAGTGGCGAGCTCTTCCGATGAATTTCTTAGCGCAGTAAGAAAAGATAGGCAATTCTTGAAGTCAATACTGACAGAAAATGTAGAAAAGGATCTCAGGGATCATGATGCAAGCAGTGGGGTTCAGGATGCAATTGATGGACTCCTTGGACATCGTATTTGCTGGGGACATGGTGACAAGTATTATAATCGTAAGTATCATTCGGTGAAGATGCTCAACGAACACAGAGGACTGCAGAGTGCATATAAAGAGCTCGGTATTGATGCAAGCAACCTCAAGAAAGTAGCGACAGAATGTAGGGTGTATGAATCAGCATCTGAAATGTGGGCGAACATAATGAGCGCAGAGATAAATGGCGGTGCAGAACTTGAGTATGTAAAGAAATATTTGCCTAATAGCTATAGGGCAATGCTTGATATTTTAAGGGAGGTAAAATAATGTCAGAAAAACTGATAAAAGCATATGAAAATTATAAAAAGAAATTTGATGATGATTTCCCAACTATACCACTGGCAGAATGCATGTCTGAAGAAGAGATCATAGTTATGGTTGACGAGTGCATAAGCAACAACAAAGATGTGTATGACATGGGATACTTATCGTTGGACGATATTTTATATTAAGCATTCAGCTTTGGCTGGGTGCTTTTTTAATGCATAAAATAGTAGCTAATTTAGATCATGGTAAAAACATGGTCTTTTTTTATGCCCAAAATCGGCTCAAGGCAGTAAAACTGTGACCGATAAAGAATAACTCCGGCAAGAGTGATAACTGCCATGTGTGGCTACGATTAAAGCCAAGAAAGGATGGAACAATGGAATTAAAGGAACTGTTAGGAGATGACCTGTATAAGCAGGTACAGGCGAAGATTGACGAGAAGAACAGCACAGAGACAGATAAGCTCAAGCATGTAAGATACACGGATCTGTCCGAGGGCAAGTACGTCAGCAAGGAGAAGTATGATTCAGAACTTGAGAAGCTCAACGGACTGATCACCGGCAAAGACACGGAGATTGGCAATGCAAATAAGCTCATTGAGGAGCTTAAGAAAGCTTCTAAGGGTGATGAGGGCATGCAGCAGAAGATATCAACTTATGAGACAGAGAATGCAAGGCTTCAGAAAGAGCTTGAGGAGACTAAGGTCAATTCAGCTATCAAGGTGGCTCTGCTTGAGGCTCATGCGGTTGATACTGACTACATGACCTATAAGATCAAGACAGCCCTCAAGGAGAAGAATGAGGAACTGAAGCTTGATGATGAAGGCCATATCAAAGGCTGGGACAGCATGCTCACAGACTTAAAGACACAGTTCCCGGCTCAGTTTACAGCTTCATCCGGCTCAGATGATGGCAAGAGGAACATCATAGAGAATAAGCTGCCAGATGGGAATCAGGGCAATACGAATGCAGAACCTAAGGACCTGGCAGAGGCATTGAGACAGAAATATGAAGGGAACAATACCCAGTAATAAGTAGAAAGGAATGGTGAAAACTATGGCAATGACATTAGAGGAAATCAAGAAGGGTATGAGTGATAAGGTATTCTCACAGATCGTGGATATCTTCCTCAGACAGTCAACAATACTTCAGATGCTCACATTTGATGACTGTGTATCAGCATCCGGTGGTGGCTCAACAATGAAGTACAAGTATCTCAGAAAGGTACTTCCAGCTACAGCGGAGTTTAGAAAGATAGGCGGTTCTTATACTGCATCAGCAGCTACAAAGCAGGAGTGTGAGGCTAATCTTGCAATCATGGGCGGAGCTGTTCAGATGGACAGAGTGCTCAACAGAGTATCCGGCAACTTTGACAATATGGCATATCAGATAGAGGAGCATATCAAGGCAGTGGTGAACCTCTTCCACTATACACTGATCAATGGTGATGCAACTACAACAGCATCAACTGATCACCCTGAGTTCCAGGGACTTGATTCCATGCTTGCGGGAACAACGACAGAATACGGTACAGACAAGGCTATTGATCTGTCATCTATCACAGCAATCAAGTCTAATGCTGATGAGTTCTATGAGGCACTGAGCCTTCTTGTCAAGACCACAGATGCTGATGCGGTGCTCACTAACACAGAGATGATTACCAAGATTCAGACAGTGGCTCGTATCCTTGGATACAAGACAGAGAGTGAGGAAGCATTTGGAAAGCGTGTCACTACTATTGATGGTGTCAAGCTTGTTGATATGCAGGACTATTACACTGTAAGCAGCGGTGCTGCAACTGCTGGTCACGTAGTCAAGAAGGGACTTTCAAGAACCATCGCAAAGGAGAGCTCGGCAACAACAGGTCTTACAGACGTCTATGCAGTCAAGTTTGACGTAAACGATGGATTTCACGGAATCAGCCTGAATGGTGGTTCTGTAATCGATCAGTATCTTCCAAACTTCAACGAGCCTGGTACAGTCAAGGATGCCGAGGTTGAGATGATCGCAGCTACAGTCCTCAAGAATACACAGCATGCAGGTGTACTCAGAAATATCAAGATTGCATAAGGAAGGATGGGTGATTGAATATGGCAACAAAGGAAACGAAGACAGCAGATCAGGCAAATGAAGTTGTTGAGCCTGTAGTAGAGTCAAAGACAGAGAGTGAGCCTACAGGCTGGGTAGTATCTGTTAATAATAGCACTGCTTACTGTGGAATTGGCGCCGGTGGTGTCCAGTTCGCAAACGGAAAGGCAGAGATCACATCAAAGCGTATGGCAGATTGGTTCACGGAGCATGATGGGTATACTGTTATCCCTAAGAAGTAAGGCGGTGGTCATATGATCATGACTGTCGAAGAGTTGAAAAAGTATGTAGACACCGAGGAGAAAGATTCAGTGCTTGAGGCTAAGCTTCAGGCACTTGAGCTCCTGATCCGAAAATATACAAACAACAACTTCCAGGATCGGAACAGGCGGTTTGTAGCTCCTGTGGACGCTGTGACAGGCTTTCAGTATGCATCTGAGCTGTTCAAGGTTGGCGACACTATACAGGTGTCAGAATCACACTATAACGATGGCTTATACACCATCAAGGCTGTAGATATGGACAATGGACATATAGAAGTGAATGAGGAGCTTGTAAGCGAATCGGTCGCCATGGTGACAAAGGTAGTATATCCGATGGATATCAAGCTGGGAGTAGCAAATATGCTTTCATGGGATCTGAACAACAGGGACAAGGTTGGTGTACAGTCTGAGACCATCAGCAGGCACTCTGTGACCTATTTCAACATGGACGGCGACAATTCCCTCATGGGATATCCAAAGTCGCTTCTTGGCTTTCTAAGGCCATATATGAAAGCGAGGTTTTGAATATGAGAGGAATAGGCGGAAATGCAGTTGCTGATATACAGATCAAGAGCATAACCAGAAACGAGATAGGTGAACAGGAAGTTACATGGGCGTCAGAGGATACCTTGATTGGATGGCTTGATCTCTCAGGCGGTGACAGTAAGTACACAACATACAATGCGAAGGTGCAGGAATCCACGCATATGTTCGTGGCTGATTATAAGCAGCTCAGTGACAGGATCAAGACCGAGAACAGCCGCATGGTGATTGATGGTCAGGTATATGACATTATGCTGATAGATGATCCGATGGGGATGCATGAGCAGCTTGAGATATATCTGAAGTATACAGGAGGGCAGTAATGGGTGTGGAGTTTACAGACAACAGAATAAAGGTTGAGGCGGCTCTGGATGATGCTGTTATTGCATTCTTGTACGAGGCAGCCGGAGAGGTAGAGGCACAGACTAAGAGAGCACAGACGAGAGTAGACACAGGACAGACCAAAGGGGCATGGACTCATCATGTTGATGAAGATAAGGGCGAGGCTGTTATTGGCAATCCTCTTGAGAATGCTATCTGGGAAGAGTATGGAACAGGTGAATACGCACTGAAAGATAATGGACGCAAAACCCCATGGGTCTATAAGGATGAGCGTGGCAACTGGCACACAACTCATGGTAAAAAGCCTCTCAGACCTTTACAGAAAGCCTTTGACAAGACCAAGAGCAAGATTATCAAGCGACTTGGCTCTATTCTCAATCAGACATTCAGAGAGTAAGGCGGTGATGGCATGACGACAGAGACATTATCATATATCAACAGTGTACTCAAAGATGAGCTTGAGATTCCATATGCATTCATGGAGTGGCAGGATGACCCGCCGGAGGCATATTTTGTTGGTGAATACTCCGAGGGGGATACTCCTGAGGAAGATGGATGTCAGGAAATAACATTCATCCTAGACGGCTTCACAAGAGGCTCTTGGCTCAGCCTGGAGAAGTACAAGCAGAAGATAGAACAGAATATTGAACGAACGGCAATCCTTGCAAGTGGTGCGGGGGTTGCCGTTTTTTATGGGAATGCGTCACCAGTGCAAACAGGGGATGCAGACCTCAAACGTATACAGATCAATTTGACTATTAAAGAATATAAGAATGGAAGGTGATTATATCATGGCAGATACATTAACTTTTGAAGAGTTTAAGTCATCCGGTATCACAGACAAGACACCGAAGAACATTGTGTTTGGTGCCGGAACGATTCACAAAGGGCTCAGGTATGACGCATCAAAAAAGACATGGAACTTTGCTGAGTCTTTGATCGGTGCAACATCCGGCGGTACAAAGCTGTCAATCAAGCCTGAGCTCAAGGATATAGATGTCGATGGTGCATCAGTTAAGGTTAAGGAGTTGGCAGTTAAGATAGGCGAGACAGCACAGATGGATACTAACATGGTGGAGTTGTCGCCTGAGACGATCAAGATGGCTATTATCGGACAGAATGGCACATCAACAGCGGAAGGGTACGATGTGATCGAATCCAAGGCAAGAATTGAAAAGGATGATTATATTGAGAACTTTGGATATATTGGAAGATTCTTAGATGGTCGTCCTGTTATCGTGATCTTTGACAATGCGCTCTGTACATCAGGCCTTGAGATAGAGGGCAAGAACAAGGAGAATGGCACATTTGCGCTGACTATGGAGTGCTATGCGGATCTGTCACCGGCAGCTGATACACTGCCATACCACATCTATCTGCCTACTGGTACGACAACGGAGCAGGTTCAGCAGTCTATAGATTCCAGTACGGAAGTAACAGAATAATTGACATAGAAAAATAGAAAAGGAGAGATAATCATGGGAACAACCGAGAAAAAAAAGAATAAAGATGTAGTAGAGAATACCGAAGTAGTAGAAGATGCCGAGGCAACAGAAGATGTGCAGGAGATCAAACCATATACACTTAGAAATCCAAAGGCTACAGATATAGCTGCATTTTTAAAACTGTTCAGCAAGCTTGGAGTGAAAGACTTAAAAGATTCATTCAGTGGCAATGGGTTCAAAGAGCTCATTGCGAAGGAACGTGAGAAGCTTGCTGGTGATGGCGAGGATGATGAGGACACATCGAAGTTCCTTGAGAATGTGGGTATTGGGCTTGCGTTTGAGCTTGTAGATGTGATACTGGCTAAGCTGTCAGACTGCCAGCGTGAGGTATTTGTCTGCCTGTCACACCTGTCAGGAATGACAGTGGATGAGGTAGCAGATCTTGACCTCTCTGTGTTCACACAGATGTTATATGATGCGGTCACTCTTCCAGGTTTTGCGGATTTTATCTGGGTTGTTTCAAACTTGTTCAAGAAGAGACAGTAGGCTATCTCAAGTTCATGGATCTGATATTTCGCAGATATGCGGATCCGTACACTCTGCTTGATACGATGATAGACAATCAGAGCTTTGATGAGTTTGTATGCACATTCGTGCGTCTGGATGATGATGACAAGCTCTGGGATATGTACATTCACAAATGCTGGGAAAATATATCATTCAATGACTTCAAGGCAAGGCTGTATGGCACATCAGGTGGCAATTCACAGCCGGTCAGATCAGGGGCATTTGAAAGCAGAGACGAGCTTGAAGCAACCATAAAGGATTCTATGTCAATCATAGAGAATTTTGAACCATAGGGACACACAGAACGTGTGTCTCTATTTTTTTATTATCGAGGAAAGGGGGTAGACCCTTTTGGAAGTATTTAAGATACTGGGAAGAATCGCAGTATCGAATGAGGAAGCAAACAAGAAAATCGAAGAGACTGGCGATAAGGCTGAAAAGACAAGTAGCAAGATGGGCTCTGTGTTCGGAAATATAGGTAAGTTTGCACTCAAGGCAGCAAAGGTAGCTGTTATTGCAACAACGGCTGTAGCTACTGGAATAGCTGGCATTACTGCTAAGGCTGTAAGCGAGTATTCGGACTACGAGCAGCTTGTCGGTGGTGTTGAGACGCTGTTCAAGGGCAGCTCAGATAAGGTTGTTGAGTATGCAAATAATGCATATAAGACGGCGGGGCTGTCAGCGAACGAGTACATGGATACTGTAACGAGCTTTTCAGCGTCATTGCTCCAGGGATTGGGCGGTGACACAGAAAAGGCGGCTGAAACTGCCAATCTGGCCATAACAGATATGTCGGATAATGCCAACAAGATGGGCACTGATATGGCGTCTATACAGAATGCATATCAGGGATTTGCTAAGCAAAACTACACGATGTTAGATAACCTCAAGCTTGGCTATGGTGGTACTGCATCCGAGATGGCAAGGCTTATCAATGACTCAGGTGTACTTGGTGACACCATGACTGTTACAGCAGATAATGTCAATAGTGTATCGTTTGATAAGATGATTGAGGCTATTCATGTTGTACAGACCGATATGGGGATAACCGGCACAACCGCAAAAGAGGCAGCCACTACAATACAGGGATCTATCGGCATGATGAAGTCCACATGGGCTAATCTGCTCATTGGTATGGCTGACCCATCTCAGGATATGGGAGTGCTGATGAATAACCTTGTTGATTCTGTGATGGCTGTAGCTGATAACCTTGTACCACGAATAGCAGACACACTGCCAAGGATAGTTACAGGTATATCAAGTCTTGCACAGAAATTGGCACCATATATACCGCCACTTATAGAACAGATACTGCCATCACTTATACAGGGCGCAACATCGTTGCTGTCCGAATTGGTGAATAACCTTCCTGGCATACTTGAAACCTTGTTGCCGGGTATAGGTGGAGAACTGGGGCAGTCGATATCAACCGCTCTAAATTCTATTTTTAGCACCCTGACATCGATTTTACCATCGATTCTGCAGTTGGTGGGACCAGTACTGACAACATTGTCAACATTGCTTGATTTACTTTTACCACCGATGATGCAGATCATTCAGACGATCTTGCCGCCGCTTACAAACCTGATAAATATGCTCCTGCCGCCGGTGACTCAGATTATTCAGTCTTTACTGCCTGTTTTGATGGCTATTTTGCAGCCTATACTTGAATTGTTACAGCCGTTTTTGGATATGTTGACACCGATTATCGACTTGGTAATGCAGGTAGTCACGCCACTGACAGATCTTATCAATATGATATTACCACCACTGGTGGAATTACTTTCGATGCTGATGGAAGATTATCTAAATGTGCTGAAACCAATCCTTGAATGGTATTGTAAGATGCTTTCAGGGACGCTTAAAGCTGCCATCAAGTTGATAGTTACAATGATCAATAACTGTAAAGAATCATTTACTGCTGCATGGCGGGGAATCAAGAAAGCGTGGAACGCTGCACCTGAGTTCTTTAGTGGAATATGGTCAAGTATTAAGGGTACATTCTCTGCTGTAGGCACATGGTTCAGTGATATATTTGGTAAGGCTTGGGCTGGTATAAAGAATGCATTTTCACCGATGGTGAATTTCTTTAGCTCCACCTGGCAGAAGATCAAGAACATATTTAGCAAGGTCGGAACAGCAATAGCAGACGGATTATCTGGTGCTGTGACATCAGCGGTCAATGCGATACTAAGCAAGGCTACAGGCATAATCAATAGTTTCATCAGAGCAATCAATTCAGCTATATCAGTTCTTAACAAGATTCCTAAGGTATCTATATCAAGGATTGATGAGCTTGATGCTCCACAGCTTGCTGAAGGTGGTGTGCTTAAGCGTGGTCAGGTCGGTATACTTGAAGGTAATGGAGCTGAGGCTGTTGTGCCGCTTGAGAAGAATACCGGCTGGATCAGGAAAGTTGCGGAGGATATGGCAGATATAACAGGTGGAACATCTGTGGGAGGTGACTCAGAGTGTTTGAATGTACTGTATAAGATATTAGAGATCATTAAACATATAGATGATAATCTGTATGACCTGATAGTGAAAGCTTTGACTGATGGGGTAAGAATAAAGATAGACGGCAGGGAGTTTGGAAGGATGGTGAAGGCGAATGCTTGAACAGCTTAGATATGTGAATCATCTCGGTGAAGTTATAGAGTTTGGCAAGAAGGGATTATTTGCCAATTCTAATGACCTCAGAGATTACGAATGGACATATGACAGTGACAGGAGCCGTGCTGAGAACTTCAGGAAAGGGGTGGTCCCAAAGACCATCCCTGTTGTTATATCGGCAGAAAGTAAGAAGAAGTGTATCGATCTTAAGAATAGACTGTATGAAGTCTGTGAAAAAGACATCATAGCAGAACAGAAAGGAAAGCTCTATATAGGTGATTACTATCTTGAATGCTATGTGTATAGCTCCGCCAAGAGCAATTATCTTGATACCGGTACAACAATTAACATATCCCTCAAAGTAGTTGCAGATAGAAGCAAGTGGATTAAGAAAGAGTCATTTATTTTTATGCATGATGATAGTTTCAACGTAGATGGGAAGGGATACGAATACGGGTATGATTATGATTATTCTCTTCTTGGAATCCATGTAGCAAGTTTAAATGTTGAAGATATATGTGATTGCGATTTCACATTGAAAATATGTGGTTCTGCAATCTGCCCAGCTGTGTATATAGACGGACATTTGTATAATGTTAACTGCATGATAGACTCAGACGAACAACTTATAATAGATACTAAGGAGAGCACTATAAGCCTAATTGATAGTGATGGAAAAATACAGAATATGTTCATGTATCGGAATAAAGAATCTAATATTTTTATGCCGTTATCCCCAGGACGCCACATCGTGGCATGGAACAGTGATATTGATTTATATTTTACTATAATTCATGAAAGAGGTGAACCGGCATGGATATAAAGGTTGTGTATACGAATTCAGATAGGATTGAACAAGGATACTTACACAATTTCAGCCTTGATGTTGATGTTGCAAACGATAAGGATTTTGAGATTATAGTAGCTCAGGACAACAATATTTTACAGGGCGGCTCTTGGTGGTATATCAATGATACTGAATACGGTGGCATAGTTGATAATGTTGGAGTTGTTACTGCGGACAGGGAGATTAGATATACTGGTCGGAATATTAGAGGAATTCTCTGTGACAAAATTGTTGAGCCACCGCAAGGCGAGGATTATAAGATTGTATCTGGGGATATAGTATCGATTATAAACACGCTTTTATCAGATTACGGATTAAGCTACATATATAAAATGAGCGGAAAGAGCTTGAATATATCATCGTATCAGTTTAGTCGGTACACTAACCTGTACGATGCAATATGTGCATTGCTTGCAGCTAAGAACAAAATACTCAGATTAGTCATTAAGGATGGATTCATATCTATGACCTATGACACACTAACAGATCACACAAATATTAAAGACTGTGTTAAGCCTTCGATAAACTTTAATGTCACTAAAGTATGCAATCGTTATAATCATCTTATCTGTCTTGGGCAAGGTGATTTGAAAGACAGACAAGTTCTACATTTATATGTAGACAAACAGGGGAATGTAACGGACAAGCAAGTATATAAAGGGTTAAATGAGCGTGTAGCTATATATGATTACGGTTCAGCCTCAGATCTTGAAGAATTGAGATCTGGAGGAGTAAATAGACTAATGGAGCTTAATGCTGATAGCATGGATATGTCAATGCCTGATATATCAATGAAAATAGGCGATATTACCGGTGGTACGGAACAAATAACGGGAGTAACTGTAAAAAAACAGATAACTAATATCATTGCAAAGATAGATGATAGGAATATATCTGTGGAATATTCGTAGAAGAGGTAAAAACATGAAGATAATAACAGGAAGAACGGGAACACAGCATGTGGCAAGTGCTGATGATAGGGCACTTAATAATGCTGTGTTTGGAAATGATGGATTTATCGGTGTAACACCAGAAGCAAAAATGATAGATGCAAATACTATAAGAATAATGCCGTGTGAAATAATGTTCCAGGGATGCCATGCAAGGATATTACCGGGTAACTATGAGGATCTACGCATATCCTCAGGAACAGCAGGGTATAAGAGGATTGATCTTGTAGTTGCAAGATATACAATGTCAGAAAATGGTATAGAAGACATGTCGCTTAAGGTAGTGAGAGGCACACCAGTGAATGGAACTCCTGAGGCCCCGGCGCATATAACAGGAGATCTGTACACAGGTGCATTAGAGGCAGAATTACCGCTATATACAGTCAAAATAGACGGAATAAATGTTGGAGAGCCAACGTTAGTTGCAAAGTGTCTTGCGTCAATAAAACTCCTTACAGTAGCAAGTGATGCGTTATCTAATGAAGTTGAAAGCACTCGTGAGGATTTATATAGAGCGATTAACTCCGTGTCCGGAACTGCAAGTGACGCAGCAGGAGCAGCAGCAGGAGCACAGGCTTCTGCGGATGACGCAAGAAAAGCAGCTCAAAATGCTCAAGAATCAGCTGATGCGGCATTGGTAAAGGCTAATGATGCAAAAACGTCAGCAACCGAAGCCGCCAAAATAGCTGCTACTGGTAGAGTCATACTTGGAACACAGAGACATACTTTTAAATTCACCGAAAGTGGTGGAGGTGTCACTGTTGGAGATACAGACATTTTTACGTTCAATGCACCAACAGGCACTAATGGTGTGTTCGGAGTAGTTAAAACTCTATCTAAGTTGTGTGAATTTTTAAGCTATTCATATACGCTTGATGAGGATGGAACATGTACATTTACGGTTAATGGATTAAATTCAGCGACATCGCAGGGTTCTATAGAAATGGTGATTATATGCATAGGCCCTGCATCACAGGGAATCACATCATAGGAGGAACAATATGAAAAATACAATATGTACATTAGTAGGAGTTGTTGGTGGAGCAATAGCAACTGCATTTGGTGGATGGGATGCCGGTCTGGTATCTCTTTTAATATTTATGGGGTTTGATTATGTAACAGGCCTTATTGTTGCAGGGGTGTTTCACAAGAGTAAAAAGACAGACACAGGAAGCCTTGAAAGTAAAACATGCTGGAAGGGACTTTGTCGTAAATGCACAACATTGGTATTTGTACTTGTGGCTCACAGACTTGACCTCGTGATAGGAAGCACAAGTTACATACGTGATGCTGTAATTATCGCATTCTTAGCGAATGAATTGATATCACTTGTTGAAAACGCTGGGCTCATGGGAATCAGTATGCCCCCTGTATTGGTTAGAGCGATAGATATATTACAGAAAAAATCAGAAGAAGAGAAAGGCGGCGAATAATATGAATGGTATAGACATCAGTGCCTGGCAGGGTGATGCAGGTATCAACCTTGCTAAAGTGCCGTTTGACTTTTGTATAATTAAGGCGACAGAGGGCACGGACTACACAAACAGATATCTTGACAGTCACGCCGCCACAGTACAAGGCAAGAAAAAGCTGTTAGGTGTGTATCATTATGCCAACGGCGGAGATTATAAGACAGAAGCCGACCACTTTTTGACTACCGTCAAGAAATATATCGGCAAAGCCGTTCTTGTACTTGATTGGGAGAGCAGGAATAACCCTCGGTTTGGACAGATTGATCTTGAATGGTGCTCAAAGTGGTGCAGTTATGTTAAAAGTAAAACAGGAGTACGACCTGTTATTTACGTTCAGAAATCAGCAATGGAAGCAGTTAAAAAGGCAGGATATAGACTGTGGGTTGCTCAGTATGAGGACAACAACACTACAGGCTATCAGACACACCCTTGGAACGAGGGCGCATATACTTGCACTATGAGACAGTATACATCACATGGCAGACTTGCAGGCTATAACGGAGAATTAGACCTCAACAAGTGCTATTTAACTGCATCTGCTTGGAGAAATCTTGCTAACAGAGTTAAGGCCGCTACCACATCAGCGAAGAAGTCTGTGAATGCTATAGCTAGAGAAGTATTAGCTGACAAATGGGGCAAGGGTGACGACAGGAAGAACAGACTCAAGGCGGCAGGCTATGACTATAACAAGGTGCAGGCGAGAGTCAACAAGCTTGTTCAGGCCTCACAGCTTAGTGAGGATAAGATCATCAACGCGGTTGCACATGAGGTAATAAGCGGAAAATACGGCAATGAACCTGAACGTTCTAAAAAGCTTAAGGCAGCAGGTTATAATCCTGATAAGATCCAGCAAAGGGTTAATGAAATCATGATGTAAAATACAAATAATAAACAAAAGAAGGTCTAAAGCTCATCACAGAAATGTGATGAGCTTTTTTTAAATTAATTGAAAATACTAATTGACAATACACGGCAAACAGTGTAAAATACAGATATAAAATAAAAACGAAGGGAGAGAACGATATGCAGTATACAATAGAAATGGCATGTGGACACAAGGATATTGTTAATATAACTGGGAAGATGTCAGAGAGAGAGAGGAAAATCAAATATTATGAGTCTTGTGGATTGTGTCAAAAGTGCTACGCAGAAAGACGAGAGCAGGAAAGATTAAAAAAAGAAAAGGAAGCTGAGGAAAGGCGCAATTCTGGAGAATTAGATATACAGCCTCAGCTAGAATATTTGCCATATTGTGAATGGGAAAATGAGGATCCTATTTTAAGTATATGTATTAAAGGGGATGATACAAAGTCAGTAAAGGATAATTTAAAATCTATGGGATACAAATGGGACGGCAACAAATGGTCTAAAAAAATTTCCCAGGCTGCAATATTGGAAGAATGTAGCAAGCTGGCAGAAATTGGTTCTGTATATACAAAAGATCCTGAAATAACCAAAGATAACTTAGAAAAATTTATGAAAGAGCATTTAGAGTATGCCATAAAAAGACATGAAAAGTGGGAGAAAATGAGAATTAGACTAGAGAAAATGAAACCTCAAAAGCCGGAAATCATAATAGGAAAATGGAATCATAAAATATATGGAAAGACTGGAAACTACTCAATATATGTAAATGATGTAAAAATAAATATAGCAGACAATATTGCCAGCGAGATAAAAAAATATGAAAAAGAATCTTGTGAATGGGATGAGATGTGGGCAGTAAACATGAGAAATATCCAGAATGGATTATAGAATATAAAAAAATGGAGGAAATATGATGAGTACAAGATCAAACTTAGGAGAAACGAAAAAATATTATACTGAATTTGAGCATTATGGTGTCACTATTTTGAGGCAGACAACTGAAAATAGTTTTGAGGACACACTGAAACAGAAAGGGATTGATTACGTTGCTTTACCTTTTGTGGATGATATAGTGTATAGATATATCTATGATGGAAAACGCAAATATGCTTATATAACTTATGGTAATTTACCTGATGAATACACTGAACATGTGTATATTACATCTGAGATTCCTGAAGATATGAACTGGAAGAATATTGAATTAGATTATCTAGGCCAGACTACGGGTGAAGAACCCATGATTATGCAGACTCGTGCAAAAGTATTATATGACGCTGCAAAAGATATTGTTAGGAAAAATGGAGTGAAAAATGATGAAAATATTCTCTTACACCCATTTGATAAGATAGATGAAAAGGAACTTAATTATGCTCTTATTTCCCTTGGAAGCAACATAGAAGAGTTGAGGGCTATGGAGCATTACGATGTAGATGATATTGACTGAGTGTTGGGAAAAGGTGAGATATGATAATTTATTTAGATATTTTAAAAAAACTGTCAGATGCGGGATATAATACCACTCGTATCAGGAGAGAAAAACTAATTTCTGAGTACACATTACAAAACATAAGGGAAGGCAAGACTGTAACTTTAGATACTATTAATACGATCTGCAGGTTGACAGGTTTACCTGTTGAGAAAATCATAGAATATCACCCGGATTAGAGCAGTATTTTAGGAGGAAAATAAAAGATCCTTGACACTATATTTTTGTTATAGTAATATAAACTCATAGTTACATTGTGGAATGTAAAACTGATATATTTTATATGCAATAATTTAATAGTTACATTTTGGAACGAAAAAAGGTTTACTGAAAGTAAACCTTTTTTGCGTCTATAAAACAATCATATTTATCATACTTATATAATAAGGAAGAAATGCGTACAAAATGAAAAAGCGTTTCGAGAGTACGCAAGATAAAAAATAGTAGTAATCTACTAGAAACAAAAGCTGTAAAAATGGCTTAAAATCGTGGTCGGAAATTATCAAAGAGATAATTATATATCATTTCAGATATATCAAGAACCCGCAGAAGTCCAACACTTTTGTGGGTTCTTTTTTTCACAACTTTTGACATGTACATTAGGAGGAACAAAAGATATGGTGACATTATTGTCAAAGCTATGGATCAGGTCAGATAATTATAAGGATAGCAAGGTGAGGGAAAAATATGGAGTCCTTTGCGGAGCTGTTGGTATATTTTTGAATGTATTATTGTTTTTGGGAAAATTTTTTGCTGGATTAATTTCTGGGGCTATCTCGATCACGGCTGATGCGTTCAATAATTTATCAGATGCAGGAAGCTCGTTTATATCTATGATAGGGTTTAAGCTATCTGGTAGAAAACCGGATCCGGATCACCCGTTTGGACATGGAAGAATAGAGTATATATCAGGCTTATTTGTAGCAGTCATGATCATATTGATGGCCTACGAGCTTATTAAAGATTCGATTGGAAAGATCCTGCATCCGGAACTTCCAAAGTTCAGCATTCTGGTTGCCGTTATACTCGTTGTTTCAATTGGAGTAAAGATATATATGTATTTCTACAACAGGAGTATCGGCAGGAAGATAGAAAGTGCAACCATGATGGCAACGGCGAAAGACAGCTTATCAGATACATTTTCCACAATCGTCGTTCTCGCATCTGCACTTGCTGCTCATTTCTGGAAGATACCTATAGATGGGTATTGTGGCCTCCTGGTGGGCGTGATGATCCTCGTAGCGGGTATCACTGCAATGAAGGATACAGTCAGTCCATTGCTTGGTCAGGCACCGGAGCCAGAGCTTGTGGACGAGATAGAGAGGATCGTAAGGTGCGACAGAAGGATCCTTGGTATTCATGATCTTGTGGTCCATGATTATGGGCCTGGCAGGCTTATGGTCAGCCTGCATGCAGAAGTTCCTTATAAGGAAGATATTCTCGAACTGCATGATCTGATCGATCAGATAGAATTCTCTCTCAGAGAAAAATTAAATTGTGAACCAGTCATCCACATGGATCCGATAGTGGATGACGATGAGGAAACAAATGAAGCAAGGGAAAAGATTGCTGAAATAGTAGGATCACTTAATAAAGATAATAACGAAAGTGATAAAATTCAGTTCCATGATTTTAGAATGGTGAAAGGTCCAACACATTCCAATCTGATTTTTGATGTGGTTTTGCCACATGGATATCAAATGTCAGAAGAACAGATAATATCCTATATCAAGGAAAAAGTTAGTGAGTACAATAAAAATTACTATTGTGTGATACATATTGACAGAGCGTATGTAAAATAATACCAGATGGTGAGCATCATGATCACAGAAGAGTAAGACCTTCTGTGGTTATTATTATTACATAATACATTTACAGGTGTTTCCATAATCTTAGGTTTGACTTTACCATGATAAACTGTTACTATGTTACCGTGTTATGCCCTAATAGGGCTGTACATCATGCAGATGCCCGGTGTAGTGTGTTTCATGCATCTGCCAAGTATATTTAAGTATATTTCAGGAGGAAAAAAGTATGAAAAAGTTATTATCACTGCTCTTAGTGGCAGCAATGGGACTTTCACTGGTTGGATGTGGCGGATCTGATAGCGGATCAAAGAGTGATATGGAGTATGTTAAGGATAAGGGAACTCTGGTTGTCGGAGTTACAGACTTCGCACCTATGGATTACAAGGATGAGTCAGGCAACTGGATCGGATTTGACGCAGATATGGCATCAGCATTTGCAGAGAGCCTTGGCGTAAAGGCAGAGTTCGTAGAGATAGATTGGGACAACAAGATCATGGAGCTTGACGGCAAGACCATCGACTGTGTATGGAATGGAATGACACTTACAGATGAGGTTACAAGCTCAATGGCATGTTCAGATGCATATTGCAACAATGCTCAGGTAGTTATCGTGCCAAAAGATAAGGCTGACAAGTATCAGACAGTAGACAGCATCAAGGAGCTTACATTTGCTGTAGAGGCAGGAAGCGCAGGAGAGGATCAGGCCAAGGCGCTTGGACTTAACTATACAGCGGTAAAGGCACAGGCAGACGCTCTCATGGAGGTTGCAGCAGGAACATCAGATGCAGCTATCATAGATTCACTCATGGCAGCAGCTATGGTAGGCGAGGGAACAGGTTATGACAAGCTCACATACACTGTAGGTCTTAACAGTGAGGAGTATGGCGTTGGCTTCAGAAAGGACTCAGATCTTGTAGCTGAGCTCAACAAGTTCTTTGCAGACAGTAAGGCTGACGGCTCAATGGAGAAGTGTGCTGAGACATATAAGGTACAGGCTGCACTTACAAAGTAATAGATAAGATATAATTAGTATTTTTACCATCACTTAGAGAGAAAAATTATTATGGATTTGTTTTTTGAACAGCTCCCGGTAGTACTTGGAGCTCTTAATACAGGATTTATACAGACATTAAAATTGTTCTTCGTGACATTGCTCGGTGCATTTCCGCTTGGACTTCTCATAGCACTCGGTTCCATGTCAAAGTTTAAACCCCTC
>Ga0129311_1001152_pt1 | contig 19635 bp, 17 predicted proteins | sample Go1ome_FD_94435 | JGI IMG/M metagenome (GOLD analysis project Ga0129311, IMG submission 94435) | Western lowland gorrila individual fecal microbial communities from Wisconsin, USA - Go1022B metagenome | ecosystem: Host-associated > Mammals > Digestive system > Large intestine > Fecal | place... | reverse complement strand
GTGTAATCTTAGTGCGCACGACTTCCACCTCCGTTTAAATTCTTTGTAAGGCGGTCCTTTTTCTATTCGTTGCTATCGTTTTTTGAGCATAAAAAAAAGACCTATATCTTCCATTCGCCCGAATATCATACCATAAGAATTTCGGCTCGTCAAGTGTTTCCTTTAGGAATGCGCAAAAAAGGCTTCCTGTTTCCGTATATTGCAAAACAGGAAGCCTTCTGAAATTTACAGTACCTTCGATAAAAATTCCTTCGTTCTCTCATTCTTCGGATGCGCGAAGAACTCCTCCGGTGGAGCTTCTTCGAGGATTCTTCCCTGATCCATGAACAGCACGCGGTTCGCAACCTCTCTCGCAAAGCCCATCTCGTGGGTGACAACAACCATGGTCATTCCCTCGTTTGCAAGCTCCTTCATGAGATCCAGTACCTCTCCTACCATCTCCGGGTCAAGAGCACTCGTCGGCTCGTCAAAGAGGATCACATCCGGCTTCATCGCCAGGGCGCGGACGATGGCCACACGCTGCTTCTGTCCGCCGGAAAGCGTGGACGGGTAAACGTCTGCTTTATCCTCAAGGCCGATGCGTCGCAACAGCGCAAGAGCTTCCTCTCTCGCCTGGGCCTTGATCTCCGCCTTTGTCTTCGGCGCGTCAGGAGCCAGTGTTCCGTTTCTCTTCGCCTTCTTTAAATCTTTGCAGCGCACATAGACCGGCGCCATCATGATATTCTCGATCACAGTCATGTTGTTGAACAGGTTGAAGTGCTGGAATACCATGCCCATATGGCGGCGGTGGATATTGATGTCCACGCGCATATCAGCGATATCTACGCCGTTAAAAATGATGCTGCCGGAGGTCGGATCCTCCATACAGTTCAGGCATCTTAAAAATGTACTTTTTCCGGAGCCGGACGGACCAATGACTACAACGATGTCACCTTTATTGATGGTCACATTGATTCCCTTCAGGACTTCCAGATCACCAAATGTTTTTTTCAGATCAATGACGTCTATCACTCTTCTTCAGGCTCCTTTCCATCAGTTTAACAAGAATTGAGATCACCAGCACGAGAACGATGTAGATCGCTGCCATGACAAGATACGGGACCATGAACTCGTAGCTGTTGCTTCCGATATAGTTGAAGGCAACGTAAAGATCCGCCGCGCCGACGAAGCTGACAACGGAGGTTTCCTTGATCAGGGCAATAAACTCATTGCCTAGAGTCGGAAGAATATTCTTCACTGCCTGCGGGATCACGATCTTGATCATCGCAGGACCAAAGCCGAGACCGACTGCACGTCCCGCCTCAAGCTGTCCCGGATCAACGGACTGGATACCGCTTCGCATGATCTCGGAAATATAAGCGCCGCTGTTTAATCCAAAGACCACCATGGCAACACGGACGCCCGGCAGCTTGATCCCCATAAGGGGCAGCATAACATAGTAGAAGATCAGAAGCTGCACGACCATTGGGGTTCCGCGGAAGAGGCCCACATAGAAGCTGCAGACCGCATTCAGCGCCCGCGGAAGTGTCTTATATTTCGGCAGGACGCGGACCGTCGCGATGATGGTACCGATCAAAACACCGATGAGCATGCCGACTACCGCGATCAGAAGCGTATTCTGAAGGCCCTGCACGACCTTGACGTAACCGTTTTTCTCAATAAATATCTGTACAAACTTGTTCCATTTGTTCCCGAAGTTTCCCATAATACCTCCAGATAGCAAAAACACAGCGTTTCCTGCCATGTTCCAATACAGTCAAAAAGCGGGAGCGAACCGTATTCCTGCCCCCGCTTTTCTGACCGGTGTTTCCAATATTTTTACTGCATTGCGTTGATCGCCTTTGTGATGCTTTCCGCCGGAGCCGCATCAATGATCACGTATTTTACGTTGCCGTTGATCATATCCTGAACTGCAAGAGAGCCGCTCTTATACGGTACGCACTCTGCCGGAAGTCCCTCAAAGCCCCAGTCATCACTGCCCTCAATGAAGTACTGGGCTGTTGTTCCCTGCTGTACGCCGATCTTGTCGCTCGCGCTTAAGCCCTTAAGGACCTCTTCTACGGAAGCTGCATCCTTGCAGTCATCAAAAGCCGTATCATCTGCCAGTGTAACCAGTCTCTGGGATGCTTTATAATACGGATCGGAGAAAGTCACATATTCTTCTCTCTCCTCGTTGATCGTTAAACCAGCCATTGCGATATCGCATTTGTGCTGGCCAACGGATAAGCATACGGCATCAAAGTCCATGTTTTCGATCACGAGCTCCTTGCCAAGCTCCTGTGCAAGGAGAGACGCAAGCTCCATATCGATTCCCTTGTAGCTGTCGCCGTCTACATACTCAAACGGCTCAAAGGACGCGTTTGTCGCAACAACAAGCTGATCCTTGGAAGCATCATACTCTGCGGACTCTACTGCAGCCGGCTCGCCGTCACTGAAATACTTATCGCAGATCTCATTGAAGGTTCCGTCCTCCTGGATCTTTGCGATGAATGCATTTACCTGCTCAAGCAGCTCCGGCTGGTCTTTATCCACACCGAATGCATACTGCTCATCTGTAAGATCATATTCGATCACCTTGACAACCCCTGCTGCCTCATCTTTCTTTTCTTCTGCAGCAGCACCTGCTGTTGTCTCTGTCTTGTTCTCTGCTGCTGCCGTTGTCTCTGTAGTCTTGCTGCCGCAGCCTGTAAGAAGTGATGCTGCCATTGCAGCGGTTAAACATAATGCAATCGCCTTTTTCATAATATGTTCCTCCTCTAACTCAATACGGATTTGCAACTTTTTCGATGAGACCCACTATACCACAGGCCTATACAAAAAGCAAGTGTTTATGCATGTGTTTTTGCATATTTATGCAGTCCCTCTCATTCTATAACCTGTATGCATATCACTTTTTTCCTGCCCTATCTGCCCCCGGTCATGCATATCACAACGAAATAGACCCGGCTGATCCCCGATGCCCGCAGGGCTCTCGCGCACGCCTCGATGGTACTGCCTGTTGTATAAATATCATCCACAAGGATCACGCTCCTGATTCCCTCCGGGATCTCCCCCGCCGCGAAGGCACCGGAAAGGTTCTTAAGCCGCTCTGCCGCCGATAGATCCTTCTGCGGCAGCGTCTTCCTATTTCTTACCAGCATTTCCGGTATTACCGGAATCCCCAGCTTCTTTCCGATGACCCGTGCCAGGATCTCTGCCTGGTTGAATCCCCGGGTCTTTTTCCTCGTGGCATGAACCGGCACCGGGACCATGGCATCCGCCTGCATCCGGCGGATCGTCCGTCCGTATCTCGCCGTCAGGGCTGTCCCGTAAAAATCCAGGTACTCTCTCTTATTATTGTACTTGATCTGCGCCATGGAGTGTCTCGCCGCCTCGTCATAATTTAACAGGGCGATCCCGTACTCAAAGGCACGCGGATGGCGCATGCAGTCCGGGCAGAACTCCATGCTCTCATCTTCAATTTCTTTTCCGCATTTTTTGCATACCGGCGATTTTACAAACGAAAGTTTCTGAAGGCAGTCCGGGCAGATCATCCGCCCGAAGCCGCCTGTGATATCCCCGCACACCGGACAGCGGCGGGGATATAGAATATCAAGAATTTTATTAAATTTCATGTTAAATATAAATATTCGAACAAATAGCGCAGGTCTATTTCTGCCTCATAGATGTATCAATCTCCAGAATTCGATCTTTCAGCCCCGAATACCGTTTCTGCTCCACCTCATTATCCACCATCGCCTGAAACACCTCCGGGATTCCCACGAGGCAGACACAGGATTTCGCCCTGGTGACCGCCGTGTAGATCAGGTTTCTCGTCATCAGCATCCGTGGTCCCGAATGGACTGGGATCACCACTGCCGGATATTCGCTTCCCTGGGACTTGTGGATCGTGATCGCGTAGGCAAGCTCCAGCTCCTCTAACTGCTTAAAGCTGTACTCCACCATCCGCCGCTCGTCGAATTCCACCTCCATGGTCTCCGCGAAGCTGTTGATGGAGCGGATGATCCCCGTATCCCCGTTGAAAACGCCTTCGCCCTTATCCACCGGGATTCCGTAACGGTTGCGGACCTCCCACTCGATCTGGTAATTGTTCTTGATCTGCATGACCTTGTCACCCACACGGAAGATCGTCCCTCCGGACTCTTTCTCCTGCTTATTCGGCGCAGGCGGGTTAAACTTCTCCTGAAGCTGCTTATTTAACGCCTCGACTCCGAGAGCGCCTTTCCGCATCGGCGTCATGATCTGGATATCTGACATCTCAGCGTGGACATAATTCGGCAGCTTGTCCTGCACAAGAACCATCATATCCTTCACAATATCTGCCGGATAATCGCGCCGGATAAACAGAAAGTCACGGCTCTTCTTATTTAAAGGAACCACTTCCCCGTCGTTGATCTTATGGGCATTGACGATAATATCGCTCTGAGCCGCCTGGCGGAAAATCTTCGTGAGCTTCACCACAGGGAACGCCTCCGACGCGATCATATCCCGGAGAACATTTCCCGGTCCCACACTCGGAAGCTGGTTTACATCACCCACAAGGATCAGTCTCGTTCCCACATTCACCGCCTTTAAGAGTGAGTGGATCAGGCTGATATCCACCATGGACATCTCATCGATGATGATCACGTCCGCGTCCAGAGGATTTTCCTCATTCCGCTCAAAGTGCATGCCCTCCAGCCGGTTCTCGCCGGAATTGCCGTTGTTTTTCGGATCAGCCATCGGTGCGCCCGTAAGCTCCAGAAGTCTGTGGATCGTCTTCGCCTCATACCCCGTCGCCTCCGTCATGCGCTTCGCCGCGCGGCCCGTCGGGGCAGCCAGAAGAATATCCATATCTTCCTGGTCGAAATAGTGGATGATCGTATTGATAGTTGTCGTCTTACCGGTTCCAGGACCTCCAGTGATGATAAGGAGACCGTTGCCCACAGCTTCCATGACCGCCTGCTCCTGAAGCTCGTCCAGCTCGATCTTCTCCGCCTCCGTGATCTTTTTCAGGCGTTTTTTCACGTCCTCCTCATCGATCTTCGAGTGAATATTCAGATCATGCAGCATTCTGGCCGTATTGAGTTCCATATAGTAGAACTGCGCCGGGTAGACGATCCGCTTCTCATCCTTTTCCTTCACCACCAGCTTCTTCTCCATCTGGAGATCCACCAGGTGCTTTTCCATGTGCTCCGGTTCTACGTTCAGGAGCGCCGACGCATTGGCAAACAGCTCCTCCTCCGGCAGGTATGTATGGCCGTTTCCCGTCGCCTGGAGCAGGGCGTAGAAAAGTCCGCTGCGGATCCGGTAATCGGAGTCAGTAAAGATCCCGACCTTCGCCGCGATCTCGTCCGCGATCTTAAATCCTACACCCTGGATATCGTCCGCCAGCTGGTACGGATTCTCCTGGATCACCGAGTACATTCCCGGACCGTAGTGCTGGTAGATCTTCACCGCAAGGTTCATGGAGATCCCGTACTGCTGCAGGAACACCATGGCCTGGCGCATGTCTCTTTTTTCCTCCATCTGGCTGCTGATCTCCATCGCCATGCGCTCGCTGACGCCCTTGACCTCGGCGAGACGTTCCGGCTCCTCCTCCATGATCCGGAAGGTGTCCGCCTTGAACCTCTTTACGATCCTTTTAGCTAAAGCAGCTCCGATGCCTTTGATAGCACCGGAGCCGAGATACCGTTCAATTGCCAGTGTGTCCTCGGGAGCCTTTATCTCATAGCTCTCCACCGCAAGCTGCTCGCCGTAGATGGAGTGTTCCACCATCCGGCCCGTCGCCTCGATCCGCTCTCCCTCACTGATGTAGGGAAATGTGCCGACGAGGATATATTCTTCTCCCCCGTCCGCCACGCTTAAGACCGAGTAACCGTTATCCTCGTTGCGGTATTTGATTCTTTCCACATAGCCTGTTACAGTTGCCATTTTTTATTTTTCTGCGCCTTTTCCGCCGTGTGCGAACTCGATAAACTTACCGGTTCCGATCGCAACCGCTGTAAGCGGCTCCTCCGCGATCATTGTCGTGATTCCGGTCTTCTCCTCGATCAGGGCATCAAGTCCGGAGATCAGGGATCCGCCGCCGGTAAGAACGATTCCGCGGTCGAAGATATCGGCTGCGAGTTCCGGTGGGGTGCGCTCCAATACGTTGTGTACAGCGTCTACGATCTGCATCGCCGGCTCTCTTAACGCCTCAAGTGTCTCGTCGGATGTGACAACGATGGTCTTCGGGAGACCTGTCACAAGGTTTCTTCCGCGGACTTCCATCGTCACAAGCTCCGGACGGCGGTAAGCCGCACCGATGTTGATCTTGATCTCCTCGGCGGTTCTCTCACCGATCAAGAGGTTATGTTTCTTTCTCATATAGCGGACGAGGGCTTCATCGAAGTCATCTCCGGCAGTCTTGATAGACGTGCTTACTACGGTTCCTCCGAGGGAGATCACCGCGATATCCGCAGTACCGCCTCCGATATCTACGATCATGTTTCCGCATGCCTTGGAGATATCGATTCCGGCACCGATGGCTGCGGCAACCGGCTCCTCGATGATGCAGACCTCGCGGGCGCCTGCCTGATAAGTTGCGTCCTCAACGGCCTTTCTCTCAACCTCTGTCGCTCCGCTCGGAATGCAGACAGCGATACGCGGTTTTCTTAAGGTTCTCTTTCCGACCGCTTTGTTGATGAAATATTTTAACATTTTCTCGGTTACGGTATAATCGGAAATTACACCTTTACGGAGCGGTCTTACCGCAACAATATTACCCGGAGTACGTCCGATCATCAGACGCGCCTCCTCACCGAAGGTAATTACTTTATTCGTCTCTCTGTCCAGTGCTACTACGGACGGCTCCTTTAAAACAACGCCTTTTCCTTTAATATAAACAAGGATGCTGGCGGTACCCAAGTCAATTCCAATGTCATTTGACATCATCATTGTCGTCTTCCTCCTGTCTTTCTAACTGAATATCTCCTGAATCTATTTCCGCATCCCGTCGTCCGGGACGCGCCTCGCTTCTCTCTATTTCCTGTATATTTAAGAAAACCCTGTTGTTTTCCCTGCTGCTTTGCAAACAGGTATCCCGACCAGATACCTCCGTCAGTCTCAACAGGACGCGAAATATCAGTTTTTATTATATACGAAAGACCTTTGTTTTTAAAGGGGTTTTTGAAATTTTTATTCTACTGCACCCAGACGCCATTTTTATCAACATAATACTGTCCGCCGATCATCTGGCTCGTGAGCATCGCACCGTCAGCTCCGCAGTAGTACCATGCGCCGTTCGTCTGTACCCACTGGCTCTTGACCATCGCGCCGGACACTCCGCAGTAATACCATCGGTTGTTGTTCATTACCCACTGGTTCTCTGTCATATATCCGGACTGGTTGAAATAATACCATACATTGTTGATCAGCTTCCAGTTCGCCACCGGGTAAGTCTTATCCGGGTTGCACCACCACCAGCCGTTGCTGTCGCGGAGCCATGCGCCGCCTGCGGTGCTGGAGGAGCCGGAGCTTGTCTGATTGTTGGATCCTGAGGAACCGCTGCCGTAATAGTTCGCTGCCGCTGTGCGGTTCGCGTAGATTGCGGATGCCTCGCTGCTGTTTACATCTTTGGAGTCAGACTCCTGCCAGCTGGTCTCATTGTTTCCCCGGATCGCTTTTACCTTAAATGTATAACTCCCACTTTTTGTGAAGGAACCACAGAAGTTGTAGTAATCATTCGTTGTCGTATATGTGGACCCCACTGCGCTTCCGTCCCTATATAAACGGACCTGATATTTCTTTGCGGAATCAGATCCCTCCCAGCATGCAACTCCGCCGTAGCTATCATCCCAGAAAAGATCATATACTTCCAGATCATCATCGGAATCATAGTCCATGTCGATATCCTCGATCTTTGGGAGTGTCACATAAACAGACAGCTTTGAAGTACTTCTCGAAACAGATGTCACCGTCTGATCATCATTTCCGAGATATACATCGGATCTACCGAGTCCGGTGGAGAAAGTATATCCGCTCTCCGCGCCAAGGGTAACTTTTACCTTCGGCTTTGTGCTGTCGTTCCAGTCTCCGCTCGGTGTATTTGTGACTGTCACCTCATCCACGTAACAGCCGTCATCCGACACCTCCGCCTCAACTTCAAGGTTGTCGGAATCTGTCAGGACTGCACTGATATCGATCGTGACCTCCTCGATCTTTTCCGATGCCATAACCGGAAATGCCAGCATTGCCGTCATAAGAAACGCTGCGGGTACTAATATCATTTTTTCTTTCTTCATTGTGAACCTCCCCGTTTTCTTTTTCTCTTATCGCAACAGTTTATCCATATAACACGATTTCACTGTTTCCAATTTATTATATAGTATATCAGATATTTATGGACAATTTATGTTCAAATTTCCTGCCAAACTTCGGCAAAAATGCGGCAGAACTCTGGGAAATCCTCGGCGCGGAATTTGTTGTCTGCCTCCGTGCCAATTTTCGACATATTTCGATACGGTTCTTCATCATTCGTTAAGTAATTTTACTTTCTTTTAATTTTTTACTCACAGTTTAGACACATTTTGTCTATATAACACAATTACGTTATCCGAAAGGATAACCTGCCTTTGTTTCAAGTGTTACACTTGAACACACAAAGCTTTTTCATACTCATACCTGTCGGAGGCGACTCCGGCGGGTCCCCCTAAAAAATTGATACTTTCCATACTCCCCTTAGGGATCGCAGGAACGGCTGCGGTTCCTATTTTTTTGCTCAGCCAATTTACCAAAGTCCTTGTTTCCTATATTCTTGTTTTTTAACTTTTATTTCCGGACATAATCTTTCCAACTATTGATTTCAATTTCAAATTTCGACGTTTTCCCTTTTCACTAGTTTTACGTTCCTTTCCATTGACTTCTATTCCTCCCCACGGTATAGTAAATATGTTAACAGTGCCAGCAACGCGGGGCATTATTTTCAGAAATCAAAGCTCCGCAAAAAACGGCTTATTCCACAGGGGGAAATCTTATGAATTCGCTAAAGCGCATCGCAGCTGCCGCGCTGTCCGCAGCTCTCTGCTTTTCCATGGCTGTTCCGGCCTATGCCGACCACTACCAGACTCCAAAGTCCATCAAGGGCGTTCTGATCAACGAGCACGCCCAGATCCCGGATGTCCTCGAGGTGGGTGCATCTCAGGTCGTCTTGAACTTTCCGATGTCCTGGGCATTCAGCAGTCAGTTATCCGTCTGCCAGGATCTCTACACAAAGCTTGATCAGGCAGGCGTCACCGTGACGCTGATCGTCTTAAACGACTGGGCGGCAGCGAGCTACAGTCCGTCCCTTCTTCCGGTATCCCAGCCAACCGACGCAAGCTACTACGCGTTCAACACCTTAAACGACGCAGGAATCCAGGCCACCAGAGATGCCGCAAAACGCGTCACAGAGGCATTCAGGGACTGCGTTTCCAACTGGGTCATCGGCAATGAGATCAATGATGGACAGGCATGGAACTATATCGGCCAGATGGACATTGATACCTACTGCTCCAACTACGCGACCGGTTTCCGCACCTGGTATGACACCATCAAAGGATCCAACAAACTGGCAAACGTCTATATTCCGTTCGACTTCCGCTGGAACTGCGGACAGGTCGGAGGCTTCAAGTACGGTGCCATGGACATGATCCCGCGTTTAAACAATTATCTCAGAGACACCGACTACGGTATCGCATGGCACGCATATCCTGAGACCTTCGAGGATCCGGTCTTCTCCGATGACAAATATACACTGGAAAAAGCAGATACTTATATCATCAACCTGAAGAATCTTCATATTCTGACTGATTATATGCAGCAGGCCGATATGCTTTCCCCGTCCGGAAAGGTCCGTCACCTGATCCTCTCTGAGCAGGGATTCACTTCCGATTCCCCGGCACATGGCGGCCAGTGTCTCGATCTACAGGCACAGTGCATCAAAGAGGCTTACGAGACAGCAAAGGCAAACCCGTATGTTGAGGCATTCCTATTAAACCGCATGAAGGATGAGCAGGGACTTCTGGGTGCCCATTACGCGTTCGGTCTCATTGATGTAAACGGAAATAGGAAGCCGAGTTTTGAGATTTATAAAAACCTTCAGTAATTTTTCCAATGCCTGACCGTCCGTGTTAAGAATACAGCAGACAGCCAGATACTTTTTAAAGAAATCAATTAGCAAAACAGCCGTCCCGGTCATATCCTGGGCGGCTGTTTTCATATCTGTTTTCTTTTTCCAATACAGTTTCCCGGTTGCGCCTTGTCATTTTCCCGTTCCTGTCGTATGATATGGATAATCTGAATTTACAACCGAGAGGAGACTTATGTATACTTACACCTGGTATCAATGGCTTACATTTTTTTATCTATACTGTTTCTTTGGATGGATCTTCGAGTCCACCTACGTTTCCTTAAAACAGAAGCGCTTTGTAAACCGCGGCTTTCTACGGCTGCCGATGCTGCCGTTATACGGGAGCGGCGCGGTGATGATGTTATGGGTATCGATCCCGTTTCAGGACAGTCTGATTCTCACCTATATCTCCGGTGTTATCGGTGCCACGGCTCTGGAGTACGTGACCGGATATGTGATGGAGCGTCTTTTCAAAGTCCGCTACTGGGATTACAGCAACCAGCCCTTTAATGTCCACGGATATATCTGTCTCAGCTCCTCCATCGCCTGGGGTTTTCTGACGATCTTTATGACGCACCTGATCCACAAGCCCATCGAGCGGGCTGTCCTCGCGATGCCGCTCTACTGGGATCTGTTTTTTGTATTTTTTGTGACTGTGCTCTTTGTTTACGATTCCATCATCTGCACAAAGGAAGCTCTTGCCTTTGGAAAGTCCCTGGAAGCTATGCAGAAGCTCCGGGCAGAGCTTGACAATCTTCAGGTCCAGCGCGCGCTTCTCAAGATGAATACCGAAGACCGCTTGCAGGCCGCCAAAGAAGAACTGCTGGATCAGATCGAGGCAAAGAGAGTTCAGGCTGCCGCTCTCACCGGAATGAGTATGGAAGAATTCCGGGAAAAAGCCGGTACAAAGTTCAAATCCATCAAGGAAAAACCGGCTGCCGGTATGTCCCTGATCCAGAAAAAAGCTGGAACTGCCGCAGATTCCATCCGCGATCTCTCCAATGTCAGCCTTGAGGAATTAAGGGCAAAGGCCGGAGGAAAGCTCGACAGTCTGAAGGACCTTACCGGAATCCATCTGGAAGCGCTCCGCGGGAAATCTGCGGAACAGCTCGCCGAGATGTTAAAGGAACGGGAATCCCGTCTCGTTGCACTCCGCAAGGAACGCCGCCGCTTCCGCAAAGAAAGGATCCGCTCCAACCCGACCGCCGTTTCTCCGAAGTATGCGCGGGAGTTTGAAGAATTGAAGAAATACTTTGAGGATGAAGGCCGGAACGCATCTCCACAGTAAATCTAAAAAATCACAAAGCGTACTTTTGGCGTGCTGCCTGCAGAACCTACCGTTGACAGTTTCTTCCATATACGCAATGCAAAAAACACCGCCCTGCGCATGATATTCACGCAAAACGGTGTTTTTATTTGTAGATTTATGAAGTGATCAATTCTCGCTCAGGTAATCCATGATGTACTGTACCATCACAGCCGCAGCTGTCGGGATTCCCCGCTCATCGAAGCGGTTTCCTCCATTGTGCAGACCTACATGGGTAGCCGGATCCTCATTTCCTGTTCCCATACGGAAGAGGATTCCCGGAACCTGCTCAAGGTAGACAGCAAAGTCATCAGATCCCGGAGAAGCATTCGGAAGACGATGTACGTGATCTGGACCGAGAACTTTGTCGGCGCTTACCGCAAGCTTTTCGATCATCTCTACGTTGTTTACAAGCGGCGGCATGCCTTCTTTGAAGCTCACCTCTGCCTCTGCTCGCATGGCACAGCAGCAATCCTCGCTGACTCGCTTGATGGAATCCAGAAGTTTCTGTCTCCATTCTGCGTTCAGGCACCGCAGTGTTCCCTGTAATTCGACCTCATCCGGAATTACATTGGCGGCAGTACCGCCGCGGATCATTCCGAATGTAAGGACCGCAGACTCAACCATCGGAAGTTCTCTGGAGACAAGCGTCTGGAGCTGGGTAAGAAGATATGCGCTGACAATGATCGGATCTACACACCGATACGGATGCGCGCCATGTCCCCCTTTTCCTTTTACCTTGATCACGATGATATCAGATGATGCATGGGAAGAGCCAGGCTTAATGCCTACCATTCCTGCCGGAGTATCCGGCCAGGTGTGAACGCCCAGCATTGCATCCGGCTTCGGATCTACCAGCGCACCGTGGGCAAGCATTGTCTTAGCACCGTTTCCATTCTCTTCTGCTGGCTGGAATAACAGACGTACCCGTCCGCTGAACTCGTTCTCCATGTCTTTTAATGTACGTGCCGCCAGTAGCACTGCAGCCATATGAAGATCATGTCCGCAGGCGTGGCTCACGCCCTCGTTGCCGGAGGCAAACGGTTCACCGGTCTTTTCCTGGATCGGGAGCGCGTCGATATCGGCGCGCACAGCGATCGTTTTTCCCTCTCCCGGTTTCTTTCCGCAAATATCGGCGATCAGACCAGTCTCAAGTCCGGAATCCTTCACCTTGATCCCGTACTCTTCCAATTCTTTTCTGATCAGAGCTGTTGTTTCATACTCCATGCCACTGAGTTCCGGATTATGATGGATCGTTCTTCTCAACTCAATCGCATGGGGCGTATAAGTATCGATTCGTTCCCGGATATCCATTTCTTATGCCTACTTTCCTGCGATCTTTTTAATCTCTGCGTAACCTTCTTCGCCCCAGACTTTAACACCGAGGGTATCACGTACGCTCTGTGTAGCTTCTTTGAACTCATCAAGGTTCGGCTCGCATACGATCATGCCCGCATCAACACAAGTCTGACGGTCCTTTTCCATTGCTGTCTCCATGTACTCAGTTGCATACTCACGAGCCTGTGCGCTTGCGTCAAGAATCAGTTTCTGATAATCTTCAGATAAACTGCTGAAGAAATCGTTGTTGATCATAACGAATGCCGGTTTAACGATATGGTTGGACATTACAAGGTATTTGTTAACATTCTGGAAACCGTAAGAAACGATCGTCTCGATCGGGTTCTCCTGTCCGTCAACAACACCCGTCTGCATTGCGGAGTAAACTTCGCCCATATCCATCGGAGTCGGGTTTGTTCCAAGAGCTTTGAATGTCTCAACATAATAGTCACGCTCCGGAACACGGATCTTCAAGTTCTTCATATCAGCAAGGCTGTTGATCTCGATGTTGCTGGAGATGATACGCGGGCTTCTCGGAAGTGTGTCGATGATCTTGCAGTTTCTCTCATCAACACTCTTCTGGATGTAGCTCTTACCAAGGTCTGTCTCCATGAATTCTGTGTACTGGTCGAGGCTGTCAAACAGATACGGAAGGCATAAGTACTCAAGCTCTGCAACACCCGGGTCACCACTGCTCATCATCTGGAGCTGGTTCATGGAAACCTGCTCAACCTGCTCGTTTGTGGAACCAGCCTGGTTGGATGGATAAAGATCTACAACGATTTCGCCGTTGGAACCGTCTTCTACAAGCTCTTTGAATTTCTTCATTCCCTCATAAGCAGCCTCGCCATCACTTGCCCATGTGGAATATTTGATTGTAATGCTGCCCTTCTTTGCTGCCTCTGTCTCCTTGGCAGCATCTTTTGCTGCCTCGGAACCGGCTGCTGCCGCTGTTGTTGCTGTTGTGGAAGAAGAACTTCCACATCCCGTCATGAACAGCGCTGCTGCTGTCGTTGCTGCTAATGCATATGCAAATACACGTTTCATAAGTAACCTCTCCTTTTTCTTTGTGTTTATAACTTCATGCATTTAGTGCATGAACAGATTCGGTAAAAATAAGCTGATCTGCGGTACGAAAGTGATCAGTAAGATTGAAATTACAAGCGGAATATACAGCGGCAGCATTGCTTTTGTTAACCGCGCAAATCCCATTTTTGTGATACTGTTTACTACGAACAACATACTTCCAACCGGCGGTGTACATCCTCCAAATGTCAGGGTAACTACCATGATCAGTCCGAAGTGGACCGGATCGATACCGATAGCTCTTGCAACTGGAAGAAGGATCGGTGCTAATACGACTAATGCCTGAGATGCCTGCATGAAGAATCCAATAATTAATAAGAGAAGCAGGATCAGGAATGTAAGCACGATCTTATTGTCACTGATGCCAAGCATAAGATTTACCAGCATATCCGGGGCCTTTGACATGGTCAGTACCCAGGAGAAGCAGCTGGCTGCTGCAAGGATCAGCATATTGTTCATACTGTTTACTCCGACCTTTTTCAGTGACTCGAAGAAAGTCGAAAATGTAATGTTCTTATAAACGAAGAATCCGATAATAATACCGTAAAGGACTGCGATCGCCGCACTCTCAGTCGGTGTGAATACACCAGACATTGTGCCGCCGATAATGATGATCGGCATCATCAGGGCGCTGAAGCCTTTCCTTACCGCATGTCCCATCTCCTTCGGAGTTGCCTTCGGGTAGCTCGGATAATCCATCTTGACTGCGTAAAAGTGTGTGTAGACCATCTGACTGACTGATACAACAACACCAGGTACGATTCCAGCGATCAGAAGTTTTCCTACGTCAGTACCTGTCAGAATTCCGTATAAAACAAGTGTGATACTCGGCGGAATGATCGGGCCTACACAGGAAGAAGCAACTGTGATTGCTGCGGAGAAATCAAGATCATATCCCTCTTTTACCATTGCCGGGATCAGAGAAGATCCCAATGCCGCTGTATCTGCGGTAGCGGATCCGGATACACCTGCGAAGAACATACTTGCCACGATATTTACCTGGGCAAGTCCGCCCTTCATATGTCCTACTAAAGCTTTCGCAAGCTCAATGATCTTATCCGTAACGCCGCTGATATTCATCAATTCGCCTGCCATAAAGAAGAACGGGATCGCCAGCATTGTGAAGCTGTTGGCACCGTTTACCATTCTCTGTACGATCATGGCAAGTGAAGTTCCTGTAGCCAGCATATAACCGGCGGAGGCAATTCCCAGAGAAAATGCTACTGGAATACCGAGAAGCATCATGACTACAAGTGCCAGAAAGAAAATACCTACTAACATCTCTTTATCCGCCCCCTTTCCTTATTTCTTTGTTTCGTCCACGACTGCGCTGCCATCATTCTCCTCTGCCACTTCTGTGTCAGCATCCTTTAAGCAGAACTCTCCGTCGCGGAAGCGTCCAAAATCATAGATCCATCTGGCTAAAGTCATAACAGCCATCACTGCAAGTCCTACTGTTCCGGCCAGACGCCATGTATATCCAGGAATCGGAAGTGCTCCGAGCTGGGTCTTTCCGGCTGCCTTCAGAAGCGGTACGCTTGAATAGGAGCAGACTGCGCAGAACACGAAGATCATGATCTGGCGGACTGTATAAACCACAAACTGTACAGGTCTCGGAAATTTCTCAACGATAATGTTGATCGTCATATGGTCATCATCAAAGTTTGATACTGCGGATCCCACCATGCACAGCCATACAACCAGAAAGCGAACAAGTTCCTCACTCCACACCAGTGAGCGGTTAAACACGTATCTGCAGATAACCTGCAGACACGTAACCGCGATGATGATAAAGAATACTACACCCACTAGCTGTCGGAGGGGAGCTGCAAAGTCAGTTCTCTTTTTCATAAGCTCTCCTTCCACGCTGCATTAAAAAGCGTTTTTGAGATAGTCCATAATTCTGTCTACGCAGGCCTCTACGATAGCTTTTCCTTTTTCGATCGTTGCTACTGTAGAGTCTCCGATACTTCCGTTCGGTGTCTTCTCTGTAAAGTGAGAATACTGGAGAACATCCGGATAGTTGTTCGGGATATTCTTTACACATGTGATCTCATCATGGTCAACCAGCTCCGGATACAGATACATCATAACGCTGGTGCCGCATTCACTTGCATGACCGTGAGCCATCGGCCCCTTGTAATCAAAAATCTCACCGCAGTTGGACTGTGTGAATCTCCACCAGTCGATCTGACATGCCTTGATGCCATCATCCAGATGTTTCTTAATTATATAGCTTACAGTATCTACGTTTCCTGCATGTCCTGTAATGAAGATAAAGTTCTTTGCACCGTCCTTGATCAGTTTGGAAACCAGGAATTCCAGGTAGTCCTCCAGAATCTTTCTCGGCATCGGGAATGTGCACGGGAATGCCTGCAGTGCGCTTGACTCACCTGCTTCGATCGTCGGTGCGATCACAGCTCCTGTCTTGTCTGCGATGATTTCTGCAATCTTCTGTGCTACAAGAAGATCTGTTCCCATCGGAAGCTGCGGACCGTAAACCTCACATGCACCTGTCGGGATGATGACTGTCGGGTTCTCCGCAAGTCTTGCTAAGTACTTCTTTCCGCTCATTTTACGAATGTAATTTTCCACTATCTTATCCTCCTTAAAGTATTGCTTGAAGTGTTAAAATATTCACTATTGAAATTATACCATACTTCAGTTAAAATATTAGTGACACAATCTTATACTGTTATGACAAAACATCATATAGATTTTATATTTGCTAAATTTTCTATATGTTTACCGCTTTCTTTTTTATTTTGCGGTGGTTCTCGCTCTATTTGGTTATGCTTTTTATGGACAACAGATATAGTTTTTGATCTTTTCACCGATCAACAGGCAGCGGTTTTCATTTATATTGGGGGGATCTTTATGACGATAGAAAATCTGCACTGCTTCGTAGCACTTGCGAAAGAACTGAATTTTACAAAGGCCGCTCAGCGGTCGCATATCACCCAGGCGGCCATGAGCCGCAAGATCAGCAGCATCGAGGATGAGCTGGGGATCCGGCTTTTAGACCGCAACCACCACGCTGTATCCCTGACGCTTGCAGGTCAGTCTCTCTTTGAACAGATCCAACCGATCCTTGAAGACTATGAGAACACAATCTCCAGCGTCCAGAATATTGCCCACGGTGTCTATGATTCTGTCCAGGTGGGTATCGGAATTTATGAGCACCATCTGTTGGCTCCTGTCATGGAACTCTTCTTAAAGGAGAATCCCATCGCGCAGATCAACTTTGTGCAATATAAATACCGCGAGCTCATTGAGCAGTTCAACCGTGGAAACCTTGATCTAATCATATCCAGTGACCAGTTTTTTGACCTGATCACCGTGGATAACATGGAAAAATTTCTGATCCACAACCACCCATGGGATCTAGCTTTAAACAAAAACAATCCGCTCTCCCAGCAAAATCCGATCAGTCTTTCCGATTTAAATACTCAGAACATCATCACAATGTACAAAAATTCAGTCAGTGCCCTGACCACGACATTCCGGGGACGTTTCCAGCCGACGTCGGCAGATTATGTAAACTCGCACGAGACAAAGCTGCTCCTGATCAACGCCAACCGCGGCGTTGGATTTATCCCGGAGTTTGTGGACGTCCATGCGTATCCAGATATTGTGACCCGCCATCTGGCACCTTACTACAGACCCCGGTGCTTTTACGCTGTGATTAAAAAAGATTCACCAAATATGTGTGCCCACCGACTTGCAGAAATGCTCTGCGAGTATTACCGCCCGTCACTCTGGATGCGGAATCTCTCAGAATAACCGCCCGACTCACCAAAACAAAAAAGAGGTTCATCTCCGCATAAGTGGAAATGAACCTCTTTCTTTTCTGTTTCTCAGGTCTTACGCCTCCGGTTTTTCAACCTGAACGATCGCCTGTTTCTGCATCGGGATACGGCAGTTCTTATTGTTGCCAAACTCAACGATAACGGTATCGTCTGTCATATCAATGATCACTCCGTAGAATCCGCTGGATGTCAGCACGCTGTCGCCGACTGCGATGCTTGCCATCAGTTCCTGCATTTTTTTCTTTTCCTTCTGCTGCGGTCTGATCGCAATGAAGTACATGAAAGCAAAGATTAAAACAATATATCCAATCCAAAATGCCGGGCTGTTAGTCATATCCGTTGCACCTCCTTTTCTTATACCTTGTCTTTATAGTTCCCTGTCACGCCCTCCAACTTTTTCTCTTTGTACTCGGCGTAGCAGTGGTTCTCGATAGCTTCCCTGATCTCCGTCATCATCGTGTTGTAGAAGTAAAGATTGTGGAGCACGCATAAGCGCATTCCGAGCATCTCTTTTGCCTTCAGAAGATGGCGGATATAGGCCCTGCTGTATGAGCGGCAGGCCGGACACTGGCATCCCTCTTCGATGGGGCGCATATCCTTTGAAAACTGCTCATTAAACAGGTTGATCTTTCCGTGGTTTGTATATACATGACCATGACGGCCATTTCTTGTCGGGTAAACGCAGTCGAAGAAATCGACGCCGCGGTCCACCGCCTCAAGGATGTTCGCCGGAGTTCCGACACCCATCAGGTAGGTCGGTTTCTCTTCCGGCAGATGCGGAACCACCGCATCGAGGATGCGGTACATCTCCTCGTGGCTCTCACCGACCGCAAGTCCGCCGACCGCGTAGCCATCGCAGTTCATCTTCGAGATCGTATCCGCATGCGCGATCCGGATATCCTCGAAGGTTCCGCCCTGATTGATGCCGAACAGAAGCTGTTCCTTATTGACGGTATCCGGCAGGGAGTTTAATCTCGCCATCTCCGCCTGACATCTCGCCAGCCATCTTGTAGTTCTCGCGACGGAATTCTCCATGTATTCTCTGGTACATGGATGCGGAGCGCACTCATCGAATGCCATCGCGATAGTGGAACCAAGGTTTGACTGGATCTGCATGCTCTCCTCCGGTCCCATGAAGATCTTATGACCATCGATATGGGAGTTGAAGTAGACGCCCTCTTCCTTGATCTTTCTGAGTCCGGCGAGGGAAAATACCTGAAATCCGCCGGAATCGGTGAGGATCGGACGGTCCCAGTTCATAAACCTGTGGAGGCCGCCGAGCTCCTTGATCAGCTTGTCGCCGGTCCGGACATGAAGATGGTAGGTGTTGGAAAGCTCCACCTGTGTCCCGATCCCGCGAAGGTCATCGGTGGACACAGCGCCCTTGATCGCGGCGACAGTTCCTACATTCATGAATACCGGCGTGTGGATCGTGCCGTGGACTGTCTCTACGTCAGCCCGCTTGGCACGTCCGTCTTTTGCCAGAATCTTATATTTCATATTTCTCTTGCCTTATGATTGTTCCCGAAGTAACGTGTTTCCACGATTACTTGCCGGATTTCTTTGCTTCTTTTGCTGCCTTCTCAGCATCCTTCTTTGCCTGTTTTTCAACCGCATCCTTCTTCTGCTTCTTTGTGGTCATTACATACCACATAGCGCCTGTCAGGCATACGGAAGAGTAGGTACCACAGATGATACCTGCCATTAACGGGAGCGCGAACTCACGAATGGAGGATACGCCCATGATGAACAGGACAAATACCATGACAAAGGTCGTCAGGGATGTATTGATGCTTCGTGTGAAGGTCTGGGTGATACTTGTATTTACGATATCAACGGTGGACGCCTTCGGTCCCATGAGCTTGATGTTCTCACGGATACGGTCGAAGATAACGATCGTCGCGTTGATGGAGTATCCGACGATGGTAAGCAGGCAGGCGATCGCTGTGGAACCAACGGACCACTTT
>Ga0129311_1001148_pt1 | contig 19685 bp, 20 predicted proteins | sample Go1ome_FD_94435 | JGI IMG/M metagenome (GOLD analysis project Ga0129311, IMG submission 94435) | Western lowland gorrila individual fecal microbial communities from Wisconsin, USA - Go1022B metagenome | ecosystem: Host-associated > Mammals > Digestive system > Large intestine > Fecal | place... | reverse complement strand
GCAGATGACAGCGGTGTATTCCTGTGTGCGTATTTTGTCGGAAGCTGTCGCAGGACTGCCGCTTCATCTTTACAGATACACCGATGGCGGGAGCAAGGAAAAAGCAATCGACCATCCGCTGTACTTTGTACTGCATGATGAACCAAACCCGGAAATGACAAGCTTCGTGTTTCGTGAAACGCTCATGACGCATCTGCTTCTGTGGGGCAACGCTTATGCACAGATCATCCGAAATGGCAAGGGAGAGGTCGTGGCACTGTATCCGCTGATGCCAAACCGCATGACAGTGGACAGGGATGATAAAGGCCAGCTTTATTATGAATACCAGACCTCGACCGATGAAGCAAAGACCACCAAAGGCGGCACTGTTCGGCTGAAACCGACCGATGTTCTCCATGTTCCCGGCCTTGGTTTTGACGGACTTGTCGGTTATTCACCTATTGCTATGGCAAAGAACGCCATCGGCCTTGCGATTGCCGCAGAGGAATACGGCAGTAAATTTTATGCAAACGGTGCTGCGCCAAGCGGTGTGCTGGAGCATCCGGGAACACTGAAAGACCCGTCCAAGGTTCGTGACAGCTGGACACAGACCTTTGGCGGCAGTGGGAATGCCCACAAGATTGCTGTGCTGGAGGAAGGGATGAAATATACACCGATTTCCATTTCGCCCAACGAAGCACAGTTTTTGGAAACAAGAAAATTTCAGATCAACGAAATCGCTCGAATTTTCAGAGTGCCGCCCCACATGGTCGGTGACCTCGAAAAGTCGAGCTTTTCTAATATTGAGCAGCAGTCACTGGAATTTGTGAAATACACCCTGGAACCCTGGCTTGTCCGATGGGAGCAGTCACTGGCGAGGGTGCTGATTTCTCCAAGTGACAAATCTCAGTATTTCATCAAGTTCAATGTGGACGGTCTGCTTCGCGGCGATTATCAGAGCCGCATGAGCGGATATGCCACAGCAAGACAGAACGGCTGGATGTCCGCTAATGACATCCGAGAGCTTGAAAATCTTGACCGCATCCCTGTCGAGGACGGCGGTGACCTTTATCTCATCAACGGCAATATGACTAAGCTGGCAGACGCAGGTATCTTTGCCGCCAGCGGGAAGGAGAACAATTCCAATGAAGAAGTTCTGGAACTGGAAAAACAGGACGGTGACGAATCAGGAAACGCAGGAGCAGACACTGGAGAGGACGCTGTTTCTGAACGGTACCATCGCAGAGGAAAGCTGGTTTGACGATGATGTCACGCCGCAGCTTTTTAGGGATGAGCTGAACAGTGGCAGCGGTGACATTACCGTCTGGATTAATTCACCCGGCGGTGATTGTGTGGCGGCGGCGCAAATCTACAATATGCTCATGGATTATAAGGGCAATGTGACCGTCAAGATTGACGGCATCGCAGCCAGTGCCGCATCCGTCATTGCGATGGCAGGAACCAAGGTGCTGGTATCCCCTGTGTCCATGCTGATGATCCACAATCCGGCAACGATAGCCTTCGGTGACTCTTCGGAGATGCAGAAGGCTATTTCTATGCTCGATGAGGTGAAAGAGTCCATCATCAATGCCTATGAAATCAAGACTGGGCTAAGCCGGGCGAAGCTCTCGCACCTTATGGACGCAGAGACTTGGATGGATGCAAACAGCGCAGTGGAGATGGGATTTGCAGATGAAATCATGCAGAGAAATACAGCGGATGCTGTGGAAGCGCCACAGGTCAGCAATGTGTATTCCCGCATGGCTGTCACCAATCATCTCATGGATAAGATTACTGCCAAGTGCAGAATCGAACAGAAATCCGAAACCAAGACCAATGCCGATTCCTTGATGGAACGGCTCAATTTAATCAAAAACTGGAGGTAATTTATTATGACGATCAATGAACTTCGTGAAGCACGCAACAAGGCATGGCAGGGTGCAAAGGCATTTGTGGAGAGCAAGCGTGACAAGGATGGTCTGCTTTCTGCGGAGGATGCCGCTGCCTATGCCGACATGGAAAAGAAAATCAAGGACTATAGTGCCGAAATCGAGCGTATGGAGCAGATGGAAGCGCTGGAAAATGAGCTGAATAAGCCTGTGAATACGCCTATCGTGGCAAAGCCGATGACTGCAGACGGCAAGGAAAAGCCGAAAACGGGTCGTGCGTCCGATGAATACCGCGAGGGTATGTTGAAAGCACTCCGCAGCAACTTCAAGCAGGTTTCCAATATCCTGCAGGAAGGTGTGGACGCTGACGGCGGCTACCTTGTGCCGGAGGAATATGACAGCCGACTAATCGATGTTCTTACCGAAGAGAACATCATGCGCAGCCTGGGTCATATTATCACGACTTCCGGTGAGCATAAGATCAATATCGCAGCTACCAAGCCTGCGGCGGCGTGGATCGAGGAAGGCGGTGCGCTCACCTTTGGTGATGCAACCTTCAGTCAGATTCTTCTGGATGCCCACAAGCTCCATGTTGCAATCAAGGTGACCGAGGAACTTCTCTACGACAATGCGTTCGGTTTGGAGAATTATATCATCACCGAGTTTGGCAAGGCACTGGCCAATGCCGAGGAGGATGCGTTCCTCAATGGTGACGGTTCCGGCAAGCCGACCGGCCTTTTCGCTGCGACTGGCGGCGGTACGGTAGCAGGTACGCTTTCTGCTGCTATCAAGTCGGACGATATGCTCGACCTGGTATATGCCCTCAAGCGTCCGTACCGTAAGAACGCAAGTTTTATCATGAACGATAAGACGCTGGCGCAGCTCCGCAAGCTGAAGGACAACAACGGTGCTTACATCTGGCAGCCGTCCTATCAGGCAGGTGAGCCGGACAAGGTGCTGGGTTACGCTGTTCATACCTCTGCGTATGCACCGGAGAACGCTATTGCATTCGGTGATTACAGCTATTACAACATCGGTGACCGCGGCACCCGTTCCTTTAAGCAGCTCAACGAGCTGTTCGCAGGCAACGGCATGATTGGCTATGTTGCCAAGGAGCGTGTCGATGGCAAGCTGATTCTGCCGGAAGCAGTGCAGATTCTGAAACTCAAGGCAGACTAATCACAATTGACAGCTTATGGCACAGCTCTGACAGCAGAGCTGTGCCTGATCTTTTGATTCGAGGTGGTGATAGATATGATTGTATCTTTGGATGAGATGAAACAGTATCTGCGGGTGGATTTCCAAGACGATGATGATTTTCTCGAAAATGCGTTGCAATCCGCAGAAACACTGTGTGCAGATGTGGCAAGGCTCTCGGCAGAAGATTTTGCAAAGGAGCCTGTATCCAAGATTGCTGTCATGTATGCAGTGGCATATTTGTATGAGCATCGTGAGGATGCAGACCATTACGAGCTGACAATGTCGCTACGTTCGTTGCTGTTCGGCATCCGCAAGGAGGGATTTTGATGAATGTCGCTCTTTTGAATGCACGGATCACCGTACAGAAAAATGAAGTGGTCGTGGACAGCATCGGCAACCATAAAAACACATGGACAGATTGGTATTCGTGCTATGCAACCGTCAGCAGTGAATCTCCGAATGAGGACACCGATGCCGGAATGATCGTGGACAACAGCAAGATGGATTTTACCATTCGTTGGTGCCGGAATGCTGCAGAGATCACCTCTGATAAGTACAGAGTAGTCTATGGCGGCAGCACCTATAACGTCCTCGGTATCGACCACATGAATTTCAAAAAGAAATCCATCAAGCTGAAATGCCAGAAAGTGAGGCGGTAAGCATGGCATCAGACAGAGTACCGATTGACCGTATGGCTTCGGCTATTATGGAAGGCTTGCAGGAATATGCTGACCTTGCCACCGATGATCTGAAAAAAGCGGTAAAGAAAGCCGGAAAATCCGTAAAGGATGAGATTTCGCAGACAGCCCCAAGGGACACCGGAAAATATGCAAAAAGCTGGGCGGTCAAGACGGTAAAGGAAACCTCCAACTCGCTGGATGTGGTGGTACATTCCCAAAACCGCTATCAGATTGCTCACCTTCTGGAGCATGGTCATGCCAAGCGAGGCGGCGGTCGTGTTGCCGCAAGACCGCATATCGCAACTGCGGAAGAAAAAGCGGTGCAGACCTTGGAGTCCGAAGTAGAAAAGGCACTGGGAGGATAAGCAATGGAAACAATCACAGCGATTCTTGAACAAATCGGACTGCCTTTTGCGTATGACCATTTTGCAGAGGGTGAGAGTCCGGACCCGCCGTTCATTTGTTATCTGATTCCGAACAGTGACAACTTCTCCGCTGACGGTAGGGTCTATTACAAAATCAACGAAATCCATATTGAACTGTATACCGACTGCAAGGACTTGTCGGCAGAACAGAAGGTCGAAGCTGTGCTTGATGAGCATAGCATTTTTTATGAGAAAACCGAGGTATGGGTTGAATCGGAGAATCTTTACGAAGTCCTGTACACATTTGAAATGGAGGTAAACTGATATGCCTAAGAAAAATAAGGTGAAATTCAATATCTGCAATGTGCATTACGCTTTGCAGACCATCGGTGATAACGGAGATGTGTCCTTTGGCACGCCTGTTCCGATGCCCGGTGCGGTATCCCTTTCCCTGGATGCAAACGGTGAGCCGAGCAACTTCTATGCAGACGGCTACGCTTATTACACCATCAGCAACAACATGGGTTATGAGGGTGATCTGGAACTTGCGATGATTCCGGAGTCCTTCCGTACCGATGTGCTGAAGGAAACGCTGGATACCAACAAGGTGCTGGTGGAGAACGCCAATGTGGAAACGGCGAACTTTGCACTGCTTTTCGAGTTTGACGGTGATGTAAAGAAGATTCGTCATGTGCTGTATAACTGTGCAGCAAGCCGTCCGTCTATCGAATCCCAGACCAACGAGGATGAGATCGAGGTGCAGACGGAAACACTTTCGGTCAAGGCCACTCCGCTTGCAAGCGGCTATGTAAAGGCTAAGACTGGGGATGATACCACCGAAAAGATTTATACGGACTGGTACAAAGCTGTATATCTTCCGGCGGCAGCGGCAGAAGCTGCATCGGATGTATCTGAACAAAGTACCAAGTCCACTGCAAAAGCTGTGAAGGAGTGATAAATCATGAGTATGATTCAGAAAATTGAAATTGACGGAAAGCAGGTGCCGTTCAAGGCATCTGCGGCGATTCCACGCATTTACCGCATCAAGTTCCATCGCGACATTTACAAAGACCTGGATGCGCTCGGCAAAGCTGTGGGGAACGGCGATGAGGAAAATTCTCGACTGGATATGTTTTCTCTGGAAATGTTCGAGAACATCGCCTATGTGATGGCAAAGCACGCAGACCCGTCTATCCCTGACTCCCCGGAGGAATGGCTGGATGAATTCAGTACCTTCTCCATCTACCAGGTGCTGCCGAAAATCATCGAGCTGTGGGGACTGAATGTGCAGACGGATGTTTCTTCTAAAAAAAACTTCGCCCAACTGACCGCCAAATGACAACACCGCTATTTCTGCTGCGCTGCGTACAGCTTGGCATTTCTATTCGTGACCTCGATTTGCTCACGATAGGCATGGTCAACGATATGTACGCAGAAAGCGGAAATGATGAGTATAAAGGCTATTCACAGATGGCTACGCAGAAGGATTTTGATGCATTTTAACGCTTGGCAGCAATGCCGGGCTATTTTTATGCCCATTTTGCAGAGAGGAGGTGCGCTATGGCGGCAGGCAGAATCAAAGGTATCACCGTTGAAATCGGCGGCGATACCACTAAACTACAGACAGCCTTAAAGGGTGTCAATTCGGAAATTAAGAATACCCAGGCACAGCTGAAAGATGTCGAAAAGCTGCTGAAGCTCGACCCCGGCAATACAGAACTTCTTGCACAGAAGCAGAAGCTCCTCTCTGATGCTGTATCCGAGACCAAGGAAAAGCTGACTACGCTAAAGACGGCGGCTGAACAGGCAAACACAGCACTTGCCAATGGTGACATCTCGCAGGAACAGTATGATGCCCTGCAGAGGGAAATCATCGAAACCGAACAAGACCTCAAAAAGCTGGAGGAGCAGGCAAAGCAGTCCGATGCCGCACTGCAGAAGATTGCCGCAAACGGTGAAAAACTGAAAACGGTTGGAGACAATATTTCTTCTGCCGGACAGAAGATGCTCCCCGTAACTGCGGCAGTCACTGGTCTTGGTACGGCGGCAGTCACCACAGCGGCGAACTTTGAATCGTCTATGTCGCAGGTTCAGGCAACGATGGGAATCACCAAAGATTCCATGTCTACAGTTGATGGGCAGTCGGTCAATACGATGGACACACTGTCGGAGCTTGCAAAGAAGATGGGATCTGAAACCGCATTCTCTGCAAAGGAATGTGCGGATGCTCTGAACTATTTGGCTCTTGCCGGATACGACACCCAGCAGATGTGTGACACCCTGCCCACTGTCTTAAACCTTGCCGCCGCAGGCGATATTGACCTTGCGTCTGCATCGGATATGGTAACAGATGCCATGTCTGCACTCGGTATGGGCGTCAGCGAATCTGAAAAGATGGTTGACCAGATGGCAAAGACCGCCTCGTCTACCAACACCTCGGTGGCACAGCTGGGTGAGGGTATTCTCACTATCGGTGCAACGGCGAAGTCTATCAAGGGCGGCACTGCCGAGTTGAACACTGCACTCGGTATCCTTGCCAACAACGGTATCAAGGGAGCTGAGGGCGGTACGCATCTGCGAAATGTGATTCTGTCTTTGCAGAACCCCACCGACAAAGCGGCGGCGCAGATGGATGCACTTGGTGTCTCCGTTTATGATTCCAACGGCAATATGCGCTCCCTCAACGATATCCTTGGTGACCTCAATAAGAGTATGGACGGCATGACATCGGCGGATAAAGCCAATATCATAGCCACTATTTTCAACAAGACAGATTTGGCATCGGTCAATGCGCTGCTTGCCAATACAGGCGATACTTGGGACAGCCTGCAAAGTTCCATCACGAACAGTGCCGGAGCTGCACAGCAGATGGCGGACACCCAGCTGGATAACCTGCAAGGACAGATCACGATTCTGAAATCTGCTCTTGAGGGACTTGCCATTTCCTTTGGTGAGCTGCTGATGCCTGCTATCAAGCAGATTGTCGGCTGGGTACAGAAATTCGTGGACTGGCTGAACAGCATGGACGAAGGCACAAAGAAAGTAGTCGTAACAGTTGCCCTGCTTGCAGCGGCTATCGGTCCCGTCCTTATCGTGATAGGCAAGGTGATCTCTGCGGTCGGTACGATTATGACAGTCGTTCCGAAAATCGCAAGTGCCATCAGTGCAGTAAAAACAGCATTTGCGGCTCTGAATGTTACAATGCTTGCCAATCCAATCGTTCTCATTATCGCAGCCATTACTGCACTGGTGGCTGCTTTTATTTATCTCTGGAACACCAACGAGGGATTCAGAGAGTTTTGGATCGACCTTTGGGAAGGCATCAAGCAGGCGGTCATTACAGCTTGGAATGCGATTACATCCTTCCTCTCAACTGCCTGGGAGAGCATCCTCTCTTTGGCACAGACGGTATGGGGTGCAGTCTCTGGCTTTTTCACGACTCTGTGGGAAGGCATCAAGGGCGTATTCACCTCCGCTTGGGAAGCAATCAGCGGTGTGATGACCACGATCTGGAACACGATTACTTCCATTTGGCAGAGCATTTATGACACGATTTCTCCATTGCTCGAAGCCTTTCGTTACCTGTTTGAAACGATTTTTGAAGCCATCCGTATTCTGATAGAACGTGCATTAACCGCAATCTCGCAGAAAATCAGCGAGATTTGGAACGGCATTGTTACATTCCTCACACCGATTCTGGAAACCATCAAGAACCTTTTCCAGACTGCTTGGATAGCGATTCAGACAGTGATTACTACGGTGCTGACGGCTATTAAAAATGTGGTAACTACCATATGGAATGCCATCAAAACTGCTGTGACAACGGTATTGAACGCCATCAAGGGCGTGGTTTCTTCTGTATGGAACAGTATCAAATCTGTGATTACTACAGTGATGAATGCTATCAAGAGTACGGTTACAAGCATCTGGAACAATGTGAAAACTGCTATCGGCAACACCATCGGTCAGATTTACAATGTGATTCACTCCGGCTTTGAAAAAGCGGTGGGCTATGTGAAGGGGCTGGCATCCCAGGCTTTCAACTGGGGCAAAGACCTCGTTATGGGCATAGTCAACGGTATCAAATCCTGCATCAGTGCAGTCACCGATGCGGTAACAGGTGTGGCAGATAAGATCCGTTCTGTTCTGCACTTCTCTGTGCCGGATGAGGGTCCGTTGACAGACTACGAAAGCTGGATGCCTGACTTCATGGCTGGACTTGCCAAGGGCATTGAACAGAGCAAGGGTCTGGTAGCAAAGGCAATGGATGGTGTTGCTGCGGATATGGTGATCAATCCTCAAATTGGCAGAATGGAGACGGCAACAGTGGCAATGTCCGCAGGAACAGCAGATACACTCTCCGGCATTACGGCGGCAATTCGTGAGGGACTGTCGCAGGTTGGCGGTCAAACTGGTGATATTGTTATCCCTGTGTACCTTGGCGGCACGATGCTGGATGAGGTCATTATCAATGCCCAGCAGAGGGCAAATCTTAGAAGTGGAGGTCGGTAACGATGGCATTTATGCAATATTTGAATTTCAACGGCACTGACCTTCCTCTGCCGGATTCTTACGACATCGACCTATCCGATGTGGAAGCGGATTCCAGCGGAGAAACAGAAGCCGGAACCACACAGCGCGATGTGGTGCGAAGCGGTGTGGTAAAAATCACAGTGTCCTTTTCGGTATCACCCGCATGGCTCAAAAAGCTGACGGCATATTCCAAGGTGCCGAAAATCACAGTCTTGTATTTTGACACTGAGGATTTGGCACAGAAAGAAACAGAAATGTACATCAGCGGCTATAAGGCAAAGCTGGAGAAGGACACTTCCTATAAGGGACTGTGGACGGTGAGCTTTACGCTGAATGAATTTTGACGGAGGTGGTGTTTTGTATCCTGTATCGGATGCCTTTATGCGGGCAATTGAAAGCAATACAAGAAAATACAGCTGGTCTGGCACCATTACCGCCAAGAATAAGAAAACCTACGATTTTGCAAATGAGGACATTGTCAAAGGCAGCGGATACATCACCCGGCAGTGCTGCGGCAGCTCCGAGATAGAACTTGGCTCTGTATATGCCGCCGAGATGGGAATCACTCTGTTCTCCGATATTGACCGTTATACCTTGGACGGTGCGGAAATCCGGCTCTGGTTTCATCTGACGCTGGCAGACGGCTCTGTGGAATCTATCCCTATGGGTGTATTTGAGGTCAGCGAAGCCAACCGAAACATCAAAACGCTGGAACTGAAAGCATACGATTATATGCTCCGTTTCGACAAGGAGCTGAAGCTCAACGCATCCAGCGGCACAGCGTACAGTTTCCTTTTGATGGCTTGTACCGAATGCAAGGTGGAGCTGGCACAGAGCAAAGCCGAAATAGATGCTTTTCCAAACGGCAAGGAAACCCTCGGCATCTATGCAGATAATGACATGGAGAGCTATCGTGACCTTTTATATTATGTGGCGCAGGTGCTTGGCTGTGTCTGCCAGATCAACCGGGAAGGCAAACTGCAGTTAATACCGTATGGCATCGCACCTGCGGCTGAAGTGCCGAGTCGACATCGCTTTGACAGCAGCTATTCGGATTTTGTCACCCGATACACTGCTGTATCTTCTACAAATATGATGACGGAAGAAGCAGAATACTATGCGCTCGACCCGGACGATGCATTGACCATGAACCTTGGCGTAAATCCACTGTTACAGTTCGGTCTGAAAACCACAAGAGCCAGACTGCTGAATAATATCCTCAATGCCCTGTCGGTGGTGCGGTATGTCCCGTTTGATAGTAATACCATCGGCAATCCGGCTTTTGACCCGATGGATATCCTGCGCTTCTCCGGCGGTCATGCAGATGAAACGCAGGTATCCTGCATCACGAGCATTACCTACAAGATAAATGGAAAGCACAGCCTGAAATGCGTAGGCAAAAATCCAAAGCTGGCAGCGGCAAAGAGCAAAAACGACAAAAACATCACTGGTCTGCTGAACCAGGTGGAAGCAGGAAAAATTGTCGTATATAACTTCGTCAACACAGCACCGTTTACCATCGGCAACAATAAAACCGAGGTGCTGGCAATCAACTTTACTTCCAAAGAGGACACGACAGCTACATTTTTAGCAGAAATTCTCTTTGAGGTAAAAAACGATGAGGTGATCCGTACCATTCATGGGACGTTGCCTGCTGAAAAAACAGATGCGGATGCAACTGATAGTGATTCTGTTAAGGAAGTGGATTTCACATTTTCGGAGATTGGCCAGTCTGAGCTTACCGTCACCTACAAGATGAACAACGAAGAGGTCAAGACCTTTTATCCGAAGAAAACCTGTATTGCAGGAAAGCACATTCTGACGCTGTTTCTTCCTATTACACAGGTCATTGAAAACAGCGAGAACACGCTGTCTGTACTGCTGAATATCAGCGGCGGTACCATGAGCATTGGAGAGATGCAGATTCGTGCGACCATAAGCGGTCAGGGATTGGTAGCCGGTATCGGTGACTGGAATGGTCGTATCAGCATTTCCGAAGCCATCGACCGTATTCCGATTGCAGAAACGCGGTTTGTGCATGACGGCTTTACTGACCGAGCCGCAGTGATCTTCCCGGCACAGAAACGCAATGCCATTACACAGCGCATTGGCAGAATTACGATTGCGGATGTGGCATTTGGTTATGATCTGCTGAACGAGCGTCTGTCCGTTGCGGAAGTCATCAAAACCTTTACAGTGGATAAGAATTTCCCGCCGCATTACGATGTGACAATGGTGGAAGTCAAAGACAGCGGTGCTTTCTGCATGATAAGCAATTACACCTATGTGTCCGAAACAGAAGAAATCAACAGCGGAATGCTCCAGCACCTTGTGGTGAATACGGAGCAGTTTGAACGTGTGGAACGATTGGAGGTGACAAAATGCTGATAGATGAAACCAAATATCTGTGGAGTAAGGGACAGCCGGAAGATGTTCTTCTTTCGGAAAGTCCCTTTTTCTATGTCCCCGAACAGACTTTGCGGATATACCGTTTTGAGGGAACAGGAGAAATTTTGATTTACGCTGATACAGAAATGAATAACCTCTTATTTCGAGGTGAATTGCCATATGAGCCGAATATCCCCATTGCCTGTGATGGACTGACTTTTGTATCAGAAACAGAATTGACACTTCACCTCATTTCCGAAGTGGGCATTCTTAAAACAGTGCTGACCCCGTTTCTAAACACTTCCGAAAATATGACAGCCATTAGCAGCTCCTACAACGATGACGGCACTTTTTCGACCGAGGGATTATCCGGCTTTATGTTCAACGGTATAGCAGCATCACCCATGTATATCTCCAGTAACCATTGGCTTGGATTTGGAACAGGCTCCGAGCAGATGAAGATTCTGCGAAGGGACGGCTGCTCCACAGCCATATATAGACAGCTGGGCGAAACATTGAATGGCCTGCAATTTCTAAAAATCCGCTTTGAGGGGTACACCGTTTATAGCAATCGTGTTGAAAGCAACCGGCTGATTTTTGAACTGTTTTTGCTGTCCAACAACGATATGTTCCTCAATGTGATTCAGACTCCGACCAGTGGGAACACAGGTACATCGGAACTGATTTGCAACGGAACGACAACCGCACTTACTCTTTTCGATGGCTCCGGAGGCGGTACGCAGGTCAGCTTCTATCATCAGGACAATGCTGGACGGTCATGGGAAATCGTATATGCCATGTATGAGCAGAAAGGAAGTGAATCCTACGGCTATCTGCTGAAACAAGACAATGCTTTTTATACGATTGCGGACGGTGAACTGACAGTCTGTGATATTGAAAACCTGACCGCCGCCATGTTCCTGAAATATGGATTCGAGGAACTGCCGTCCGCAGAACTGCTGACTCCGCTTGTGAATCCTGAGTTTTATTTCTGGAAAGCCGGTGGCAGCGAAGAACTGCTGAAAGCTACACTGAAAGCCTATCCGTATCCGCAAGTGCTGGATGCCGTTGCCGATATGAGCCACATCTCCATTATTGGCATTAAATTGCTGACAGCAGAGTATTCCGGCGATGTTGGTATCTGTGTTTCTCTGGATGATGGAGTGACCTATTCAGAAGAAGTTGCTCTTGGCGATTGGCTGAATACCGATGTGGAAGAATTGTGGAATAGTCTGCCGGAGAGCCGCAGAGTGTATTTCCACTTTGTCCTGCATGACAACGCAGCACTGTCACGCTTCAAAATCACCTACGTCAATTAAAGGAGGACATGAAATGCTGAAAGGAACGATGAAAATTGAACTAACTGATGTCAAAACTGGGCAGACGGAAACCGTTCTGGAACACAATATGGTAACCAATGCACTGGCTAATATCTTCAAGCCGCTGGGACTGGTGAAGGACCCAAGCAGAATGTATGAGAGCTTTGCACCGTATTACCAGAAGCTGCTCGGCGGTCTGCTTTTGTTTGATTCCAATATCGAAGAAAATGCCGATATGATGTATCCGCCTGCCGAAGCTCAGTTAGTTGGCAGTGCTGTGTATGGACAGCAGAATAATACCACTGGCAAGGTACGAGGAAGTTTCAACCAGACGGAAAGCGAACTGAACCTCACCGACCGCTATATGAAATATGTGTACGATTTCCAGACATCCCAGGCAAACGGTACGATTTCCTGTGTGTGCCTGACCCATGCCAATGGCGGCTATACTTCTTACGGCAGTTCGGATGCCGTTTTTAATTCGGATCACCCACTTGCTGTCTCAGTGGATAATGGCTATCTGCAGTATGTCTATACGAGCTATACCAATGCCAATACAGGCGATAAATATAACGGATTTACAGTAGGCGTGACGGAACTGCTCTTTGCAGTTGACCTGGATACCGATGCGGCATATTATCTGCGATTTGACAGTGGTACGAAACTCACCATCACCAAGCGCAGAGCGTATCTGAAAACAGTGTCTGTGCTGGAAAATCCGAGGAACACGAAGCCGCTGATGGAAGAATGGACATTGGACGAGGGATTTAATATTTCCGGGCGCAATTGCTATAACTTCGACCCGGCTACGAATGTTCTGTATGTGTGCGGAGCAGCTAACTACCAAACCAAGGTGAATGAAACCTTTACTGTATTAAAGATCGACTTCGGGACATGGAAAACCACGAGCTACACGATTACCAATACATCGGATGTGATGCTGAACACCGATGGTATGCGGTATGCCTATGTGCATGATGGCTTTGTCTATGTAAAAAGCTACAACAGTCCGTACCATGTTTATAAATTTGAACTTACGAATTCGGCAAATGTGGTGAAGCTCAAGGAAACTGGGATGTCCGGTATTCCGGGACTGCCGGAGTTTGCAATCAATGGTCGTATCTACTATGACGATAACGGAAGTGATCTGTATATTGCAGATAGTGCGACAAATGAATTTCTGAAGCCGGAGAGCAATCGTCTGTACAGCAGCAACCGACATTACTGCTATGCCCCGGTTCTCGGAAATCCCATGCTGTATTTCATCAGTTGTGGGAATTATACGACAATCGGATTTGCGGTGATCTCGAATTACCTTGCCACTATCAATAATCTGTCCGAGCCGGTCACAAAGACGGCGGACAAGACCATGAAGGTCACATATATCATTCAGGAACAATAATTCATTTGGAAACAGGCAGTTGTCCATCGCGGGCAGCTGCTTTTTTCATACCAATTTTTAAGAAACGGAGGAACAACATCATGAAAGAATTCTGGAACAGCATTCAACTCGTATTTGCAGGTATCGGCGGCTGGCTTGGTTACTTCCTTGGCGGCTGTGACGGTCTGCTCTATGCACTGCTTGCCTTTGTGGTGATCGACTATATCACCGGTGTGATGTGCGCCATTGCGGATAAGAACCTCTCCAGCGAGGTTGGTTTTAAGGGCATCTGCCGTAAGGTGCTGATTTTCCTGCTCGTGGGCATTGCCAATGTGCTGGATGTGCAGGTCATCGGGACAGGCAGTGTGCTGAGAACCGCAGTGATTTTCTTCTATATTTCCAATGAGGGCGTGAGTCTTCTGGAAAATGCCGCACACCTTGGCTTGCCAGTGCCGGAGAAAATCAAAATCGTATTAGAACAGCTCCATGACAGAGCAGAAAGTGAGGATAAGTAATATGGGATATACAAACAGTTCGCTGGTGTCCTACACCAAACTCAGTCCGAATCACTCCGGGCAGCGTACCCACAGCATAGACCGCATCACGCCCCACTGCGTGGTGGGGCAGCTTTCCTGTGAGAGCATCTGCGGATGCTTTACCAGTCCTTCCAGACAGGCAAGCTGCAATTACGGCATCGGCAAGGACGGCCGCATCTCTCTTTGCGTGGAAGAGAAGAACCGCAGCTGGTGTTCTTCGTCCAATGCCAATGACCAGCGTGCAGTCACCATCGAGTGTGCCAGTGATATGTCCGAGCCGTATGCGATGAACAGTGCGGTGTATGATTCTCTCGTGAAGCTCTGCACCGACATCTGTAAGCGAAACGGCAAGAAGAAACTCCTGTGGCTTGGGGATAAGACCAAAACGCTGAACTATGCGCCGAAGTCTGATGAGATGGTGCTGACGGTGCATCGGTGGTTTGCTAACAAAAGCTGCCCAGGCAACTGGCTCTATGCAAGGCTTGGTGATTTGGCGGCAAAGGTCACAGCCAATCTTGTCGGCAACACTGTTACACCATCTGCTCCGGCAACGGGACTCTATCGTGTGCGTAAGTCCTGGGCGGATGTCAAGTCGCAGAAGGGTGCGTTTAAGAGCCTGGATAATGCTAAGAAATGTGCCGACAATAACAACGGTTATGCCGTATTTGATGCAAACGGCAAGCAGGTCTATCCGACTGCAATAGCAAAGAAATCTGTGGACACCATTGCTCGTGAAGTGATTCAGGGCAAATGGGGTAACGGAGCGGAGAGAAAGCAGAAACTGACAGCGGCAGGCTATGACTATTCTGCGGTGCAGAAGCGTGTCAACGAACTGCTCAGATAACTGAATAACCACACAGCAGTAATGCCCATCGAGGAGTAGATTCCTTGGTGGGCATTATTTTTTTGCCGTAAAACGGAATAATCGCAGTTTTCAATACATAGCTGTCAAAGGGAGAACTAATTAACGATTCAATTCTGAATCGCAGGAGCAACCCTTGATGATTGGAGGTCTGCGATTGTGACAAATGAGCAAAAAGAACAAATCTTAGCCTACAAAAGAGACGGCTTCGGATATAAGAAAATCGGACAGCTGATGGGGCTGTCGGAGAATACCATCAAGAGTTTTTGCAAGCGTAATAAAACAGAAGAAAAGCAAATAGATGTGCAAGACGGGATTTGCCCTTGCTGTGGCAAACCGATACAAGTGTCCACTGGCAGGAAACAGAGAAAGTTCTGCTCTGATAAATGCCGGATGAAATGGTGGAATGAGCATCTCGACCGAGTGGATAAAAAGGCAAATTACGAATTTGTATGTGCCTGCTGCAAAAAGCCGTTCACAGCTTACGGAAATGCACATCGGAAGTATTGCTGCCATGAATGCTACATCGAGGACAGATTCGGAGGTGGCGGCAATGTCTAAAGAAGAAATGGAGAGAGAAAAGCTATATCAGGCAACGATGGCGATGGCTCGTTCCATGCTCCGGCAGTGCCTCATCACAGAGGATGAATACCGTCAAATTGATACAATTTTTACCGAAAAATACGCTCCAAGTTCGGGTACATTATTTGCCGATATTGACTTGATAAATGCCGAGAAGTACGGGAATATATGATGCTGACAAGGAGTGATTCTATGCGAAAGATAAGCAAAATCGAACCAAAAGCGGCGATTATAAAGCCAAAGAAAAAGGTTGCCGCTTATGCCAGAGTGTCAAGAGACACCGAACGTTTGCTGCATTCCGCATCGGCACAGGTCAGCTACTACAGCAGTATGATTCAGAAGAATCCCGACTGGCAGTACGCAGGGGTATATGCAGATTATGGCATATCCGGCACAAAGGTTGCAAAGCGTGATGAGTTCTGCCGAATGTTACAGGACTGCGAAGATGGGAAAATCGATATTATCCTAACGAAGTCCATCAGCCGATTTGCAAGAAATACAGTTGATCTTCTGGAAACGGTACGGCATTTGAGAAGTATCGGTGTGGAAGTACGATTTGCAAAAGAGCATATCAATTCCATGAGTGGTGACGGCGAACTGATGCTTTCCATCTTGGCGTCCTTTGCACAGGAAGAAAGCCGTTCCATTTCTGATAACTGCAAATGGGGTATTCGCAAGCGGTTTCAATCTGGTGAGATTGGGATGGCAAATAAGCACCTGAGTGGCTATCAGTACGATGAGGAACAGAAATGCTACATGGTAATCCCTGAAGAAGCCGAAATGATGCGGCGGATGTTTCAGATGTACCTTGACGGCACAACACTGCGTAAGATTGCAGAAAATATGAATGATGCCGGATACCGTACAATCAATGACAAACTGTTTAACGAATCTACGGTAAGGCAGTTATTGCATAATGATATCTATGCAGGCATTATCCGTAGGCAGAAATCCTACATACCAGACCCTATTTCAGGGAAAAAGGTCATCAATGATGGTGCTTTGCCACAGTATGTTATCGAGGATGCCCATGAAGCCATTATCGACAAGGAAACTTATCAATTGGTGCTTGCTGAGCATAAGCGCAGAGAGTCGATGCAAAACCCGACTTACCCATTTACCCAAAAGATAAGGTGCGGTATTTGCGGCAGATCATACGCAAGGGTGGCAGCGGCAAAAGGAGCGAAGTGTGCAAGATGGTTGTGCCGCAGCAAGAAAGAAAAGGGATTGAACTGCGGAAGTCAGAGCTTTACAGAGCCTAAGCTCCAGGAAATATGTGCAGAGCTGATGGGAACAGATGGATTTGACGAGCAGAAGTTCAATGAAACCGTCAACGGTATTACGGTGCTGGATGGCGGAGATGTTCAGATGCAGTTCAAGGGCGGTGAGACAAAGATATGGAAAATGCCGCCGAAGCCTGTAAAGATGAAAAAGGAAAAAGCCTTAAAAAGACCACACAATTTATTTGATGGGAAAATCTTCTGCGGTATGTGTGGCAAACGGTATGGCAGAGCCATAAGCACCACGAAAGACGGCGGTCATTTATACTGGAGCTGCAGGGCAAAGCATCGTCCGGGCGTTACCTGTGACAGTGTGAACTATGCAGATACGGAAATAAGAGAAATTTTCTGCAAAGTGATGAAGAAAAAGTCCTTTGATGACGAGTTTTTCACCGCAACCGTAGAAAAGATGATAATCCAGAAAACAGGCAGTATCGATTTTTATCTGAAAGACGGTACTGGCAGGCACTTTGAAACGCTCAAGCTGAGAAACAACGTGAACCACATAACCACAGAAACAGATGAGTTCATCGGGAAAATCAAATGCGGCATCTGTGGGAATGTGCTTCGCAGATATTGTAGCTACGGAAAGTATCACTATTGGTATTGCCAAGGCAAGTCAAAGGTCAGAACGGAATGCAATGCACAGGACTTAGCAGACTGCAATTTGCGAACCATATCCGCTTACATTATGGGTACAGATGAATTTGATGCCCATGAGTTTGAAAAGCAAGTCAAAGAGATTATTGTCCAGAAAGACGGCAGTTTGAAATATTATTTTTACGATGGGAGTGAGAAAACATGGCAAAAAATGTGAGAACCATCCCTGCGACAATCAGTCGATTCACCGCCACTCCACTTACCGCAAAGGAAAAGCGAAAGGTGGCTGCCTATGCTCGTGTCAGCACTGACCACGAGGAACAGCAGTCGAGTTATGAGGCACAGGTGGATTATTACACGAATTATATCAAGGGGCGTGACGACTGGGAGTTTGCAGGTTTATATTCAGATGAAGGTATCAGTGCGACCAACACCAAACACCGCGATGGTTTCAATTCGATGGTGCAGGATGCATTGGCGGGAAAGATAGACCTTATCATCACCAAATCGGTCAGCCGATTTGCAAGAAATACGGTTGACAGCCTGTCTACGATACGAAAATTGAAGGAAAACGGCTGCGAATGTTACTTTGAAAAGGAAAATATATGGACCTTTGATGCGAAAGGAGAGCTGCTCATCACGATCATGAGTTCTCTTGCACAGGAAGAAAGCCGTTCTATTTCAGAGAATACCACTTGGGGACAGCGTAAGCGTTTTGCGGATGGCAAGGTAACTGTACCGTTTGGCAGGTTCCTTGGATATGACCGTGGACCCGATGGAAACCTTGTGGTCAATAAGGAGCAGGCAAAGACGGTGCAGCTGATTTACAAGCTGTTTCTGGACGGATACTCTTGTGGCAAGGTGGCGAAAAAGCTGACGGGACTTGGAATTCCTACACCTGGCGGCAAAAAGAACTGGAGCAGCTCTACGGTCAGGAGCATTCTAACAAACGAAAAGTACAAGGGCGATGCCCTTTTACAGAAGGTCTACACCGCAGACTTCCTTACCAAAGAGAAAAAGAAGAACAATGGCGAAGTACCTCAATACTATGTGGAGAAAAACCACGAAGCCATTATTGATCCTCGTGTTTTCGAGCAGGTGCAGGCAGAAATGGAACGCCGCACCAATTCAGAAGGGCGGTACAGCGGAACAGGTATTTTTGCATCGAAAATCAAGTGTGGAGACTGCGGCGGCTGGTTCGGCTCTAAGGTGTGGCATTCCAACGACAAGTACCGCAGGGTGATCTATCAGTGCAATCATAAATTTAAGAACGGCTGCAAGTGTCAAACGCCGCATTTGACCGAAGATGAAATCAAAGCAGTATTCATCAAGGCTGTCAATCAATATCTTTCCGAGCGTGAAGCACTGATGGAAAATGCGGAAACCATTCTGCACTTGCTCTCGGACACCGCTGAACTGGAAAAGCGACTTGACGAGAGTGCCGTAAAGATGAATGCCTTGGTGGAACAGACAGAGAACATCGTGGCGGAGAATGCCCGTGTGGTACTCGACCAGGAAGCTTATAATGAACGCTACGACAGCTTGATTTCACAGTATGAAGCGGAGAAAGCTACCTACGATAAGCTGGAGTCCGAAATTGCGGATAAGAAAGCTCGGCATCAACAGCTGCAGGATTTCATCATTGCGGTCAAGGAAACCGCACAGTTCCAGACGGAATTTGATAAAGGACTGTGGTGTGCCTTGGTAGATTTCCTTACGGTGAAAAGCAAGGATGAGATTGCAGTGACCTTCCGTGATAGAACAGAGATTACAGTGAAATAAGCAAATACACCATTTTGCACTCAGGGTTTTGAAATCTTGGGTGCTTTTTTCTATGCACCCATTCGTTAAATAATAGGGGGTGCAAATCCGACTTAGGGGGGTGCATCGTTAAAAGGTAGGGGGTGCAGATTTTTTGCACCCCCTAAACTGTAATCGTTGCATTGTATCAAAATCAGCGTTTTTATGGATGAGGGCATTACAGGCACGGCAGCCAAGAAACGCCCTGCTTTTATGAAGATGCTTGCGGATGCTCACCTTCACAAGTTTGATCTGATTATCACCCGTGAAGTTTGCCGTTTTGCCCGAAAT
>Ga0129311_1001147_pt1 | contig 19733 bp, 19 predicted proteins | sample Go1ome_FD_94435 | JGI IMG/M metagenome (GOLD analysis project Ga0129311, IMG submission 94435) | Western lowland gorrila individual fecal microbial communities from Wisconsin, USA - Go1022B metagenome | ecosystem: Host-associated > Mammals > Digestive system > Large intestine > Fecal | place... | reverse complement strand
GTCGTCGAGGATGCACTGCAGCGCGATCTGGAGCGCTTCGCTGCCGCCGGCGGTGACGTAGATCTCGCTCTTTTCAAAGTGCATGTCGAGCTTGTCGTAGTAGTTCTGGATCGCGTCGATCAGTTCGGGGATACCGGGCGAGGGCGCGTAGGCGAGCACGGGCTGCTCAAACTCCTTGATGGCCTTGAAGAAGGCGGGAGGCGTCTGTACGTCGGGCTGGCCAATGTTGAGGTGGTAGATGCTCACGCCGCGCGCTTCCGCCGCCACCGCATAGGGGTGGAACTTGCGCATCGGCGAAAGCCCGCATTTTTCGACTTTGCTGGAAAATTTCATGAAATGCACGGTCCTTTCTGACATTTGAGGATAAGACAGCCCGGACACCACGGTGAGGGCCCGCGGCGTCCGGGCTGCAGGAGAGGTTATTCAGCGTCTGAAGACGGCAGAAGCATTACTTGCTGAGACGGTACAGCATGCTCACGATCTGCGCACGGGTGCAGACAGCGTTGGGAGCGAACAGACCGTTGCCGACACCGCCGACCACGTTCTTTTCAGCCGCCCAGGCCACTGCCGGAGCGTAGTAAGCATCGGCGGCAACGTCGGTGAAGGACGCCGCAGCGGATGCAGCGGGAGTGCCGTTGGCGCGCCACAGGAAGGTCACGCCCTGCGCGCGGGTGCAGGAAGCGTTGGGGGAGAAGGTCGTATCGCTCGTGCCCTTGGTGATGCCGTTTTCAACGGCCCACAGGACGGCCTTGGCATAGTAAGCGTCGGCAGCAACATCCGTGAAGGGATTGCTGGCGGCCTTCGGCTCCGGGCTGCCGCTGGCGCGCCACAGGAAGGTAACGATCTGGGCGCGGGTGCAGGAAGCGTTGGGGGAGAAGGTCGTGGCGCTGGTGCCGGAGGTAACGCCCTTGCCGACGGCCCAGTTCACAGCGTCATAGAAGTAGTCGCCGGGCTTGACGTCAACAAAGCCGTTCTGGCTGGGCTGCTCAGGCTGGGAGGGCTTGCTGGGCTTGGAGGGAGTGACCGGGGTCACGGGCTCCTGGTTGTCGGCGTCGCTGAAGAGGTCGGCGAGGATCTCGGCGGCGCTCATGCTGGCATAGCCGTCGGGGTCGGTCAGGCCGGTGCCGTCGAGGTTCCAGGAGAAGTTGCCGGACCAGGTCTCCTTGAAGGAGCTGCCGGAAGCGGGCTTGGCGTAGGAGCTGTAGGAGCGCAGGACCGCGTCATAGCGGGTGCTCCACTCGGGGTAGTACTTGGTCATGTACTCGGTGACGAGCTTGTAGGCCTCGCAGTTCTTGTCGCTGTCGCCGTTGGGATTCAGCGCGCTGAGCTGAACGCCGCCGCCGCCCTGACCGGCCTTGCTGTCGGAAGGCGTGGAGTGCAGGAAGACGATGGAGCCGTCATCGCACACGCCGACCACGGTCCAGACGTGGCCGCTCATGCTGAAGATGTCGCCGGGCTTGAACGCGGTGATATCACGGGTCCAGGTGCCCCAGCCGTTGTTTGCGAAGGTCTTGGCCATCTTGGTGGAGCTCATGACGTAACCATCGTTGGTGGTGTTGGTGGAGCTCTCGGTGTTCATCACGTTGTAGGCGACCCAGCCGATATAGCCGGAGCAGTCGAGACCGGCATAGTAGTACTGGTTCCAGCTGTTGTGCGGATAGTAGCTGTGGGCCTTGTCGGCGCTGTTCTTGTAGGTGTAGTTGGCATCCTGCTGCTGGAAGAAGTCAATCCAGCTCTGGGAGAGACCGATGGTCATGGACTGGTTGGAGGAGAGGTCATCCTGCCAGTCCCAACCGGCGCCGTAGACGTACAGCGTGGTGCCGACGGGGTTCATCGCGGTCTTGAGGTAGTTCTTGAGGGTCTTGAGACCGGGCATGCCGCTGACGGGAGCGGTGTAGGGCTCGGCGATGAAGGTGAGGTACAGCGTGCCGTCATAGACCTTGGCGGTCTTGCCGACGAGACCGTCGATGCCGGAAACGGCGGTGACGACGGTGGCACCGGCGGCGTTGTTGCTGATCTCATAGATGCCGGAGTAGCTGACGGTGGAGCTGCTGAGGGTGACGCGGGAGGCGTTGATCGCATCGATCGTGCCCTCGGCCTGCGCCTCGGCAGCGGAAGCGGCGGTCACGACGCTGTTCTCAACGGTCAGGTCGTAGACATAGCCCTCCTGCAGGGTGTTCTGGATGGTGTAGCGGCCATCGTTGGCGACCTTGAGCTCAACGATCTTGCCGTCCACGAAGAAGCGGTGGATGAAGTTGTCCTTGCCAGGGTTCTTGGTGGTCACAGTGCCGTAGTCCTTGACACCGAGATACACGGCGTTGTCATAGGAAGCGTCCACCTCGCCGAAGAGGTCCGCGAGGATCTCGGCGGCGCTCATGTTGGCGTAGCCGTTGGGGTCAGTCAGGCCGGTGCCGTCCAGCGCCCAGGAGAACTTGCCGCCCCAGTAGGAATCGTCCTTGGTCACCTCGGTGTAGGAGTCGTAATCCTTGAGAACGGCGTCATAGCGCTCGCTCCACTCGGGATAGTACTTCTGCATGTAGTAGGTGGCGAGACGGTAGGCCTCGCAGTCGGTGCTGCCGGGGTTGCTGGGATTCAGGGCGCTCAGCTGCACGCCGCCGCCCGGGTTGCCGGTCTTGCCGGTGGAGGGGGTGGAGTGGGAGAAGACGATGGAGCCGTCGGAGCAGGTGCCGATCACGGTCCAGACGTGGCCGTCGTCCATGCTGAAGATGTCGCCGGGCTTGAAGTCCTTAGCGGTGAAGTCCTTGGTGAAGGAGCCCCAGCCGTAGTCGTTGGCGAAGCGCTGGGCCTGCTCGTCGGCATACATGACGTAACCGTCGTTCTTATCGTTGGTGGAGCTCTCGGTGTTCATCACGTTGTAGATGACCCAGCCGATGTAGCCGGAGCAGTCGGGGCCGCCGTAATAGTACTGGTTGAAGCGGCCGGGGTTGGAATAATAGCTGTCGGGGTTGTAGGAATAGCCGGTGGTGGGATCGATGTACTTATAGGTGTAGTCGCTGGTCTGCTGCTGGAAGAAATCGACCCAGGTCTGGGGCAGGCCGATGGTCATCGCCTCGTTGGAGGAATTGACATCCTGCCAATCCCAGGAGCCGCCGTACACGTAGAGCGCGGTGCCCACGGGGTTCATCGCGGTCTGGAGGTAGTTCTTGAGGGTGCGCTCACCGGCGGTGCCGCTGACGGGAGCGGTATAGTCCTCGGCCACGAACGCAAGGAACGCGGTGTCGCCGTAGACCTTGACGGTCGCACCGGCGGTGAGATCGGCAGCGGTCTTGGCGGTAACAGTCGCCTTACCGGCGGTGTTGTTGGTGATCTCGTAGACGTTGGCGATGTCGTAGGTCTTGCCGCCGACCGTCACAGAGGAAGCGGTGGCGGATTCGATCTTGCCCTCGGCCTTGGCCTTGGCAAGGTTCGCGTCGTTCAGGACGCTGTCCTGAGTGGACAGATCGTAGACATAGCCCTCCTGAAGCTTGTTCTGGATGGCATACTTGCCGTCAACATTGGAGAGGGTGAATTCCTTCGTCTCACCGTTGACGGAGAAGAGGTGGGTGAACTCATCGAGTTTCATATAGTCGCCGTCGGCGGCTTCGGTGCCGTAGCCCTTGATGCCGAGGTACACGGCGTTCTCGCAGGTGGTGGGCATCGGCTCGCCGAAGAGGTCGGCGAGGATCTCGTCAGCGCTCATGCTGGCATAGCCGTCGGGGTCGGTCAGGCCGGTGCCGTCGAGGTTCCAGGAGAAGTTGCCGGACCAGGTCTCCTTGAAGGAGCTGCCGGAAGCAGGGGTGGCGTAGGAGCTGTAGGAGCGCAGGACCGCGTCATAGCGGGTGCTCCACTCGGGGTAGTACTTGGTCATGTACTTGGTGACGAGCTTGTAGGCCTCGCAGTCCTTGTCGCTGTCGCCGTTGGGATTCAGGGCGCTGAGCTGAACGCCGCCGCCGCCCTGACCGGCCTTGCTGTCGGAAGGCGTGGAGTGCAGGAAGACGATGGAGCCGTCGTCGCACACGCCGACCACGGTCCAGACGTGGCCGCTCATGCTGAAGATGTCGCCGGGCTTGAACTCGGTGATATCACGGGTCCAGGTGCCCCAGCCGTTGCTTGCAAAGGTCTTGGCCATCTTGGTGGAGCTCATGACATAGCCGTCGTTCTGGTCGTTGGTCGCGTTTTCGGTGTTCATCACGTTGTAGGCGACCCAGCCGATATAGCCGGAGCAGTCGAGACCGGCATAGTAGTACTGGTTCCAGCTGTTGTGCGGATAGTAGCTGTGGGCCTTGTCGGCGCTGTTTTTGTAGGTGTAGTTGGCATCCTGCTGCTGGAAGAAGTCGATCCAGCTCTGGGAGAGGCCGATGGTCATGGACTGGTTGGAGGAGAGGTCATCCTGCCAGTCCCAGCCCGCGCCGAAGACGTACAGCGTCGTACCGACGGGGTTCATCGCGGTCTGGAGGTAGTTCTTGAGGGTCTTGAGACCGGGGGTGCCGCTGACGGGAGCGGTGTAATCCTCCGCCACGAACGCGAGATACAGCGTGTCGCCGTAGACCTTGGCGGTCTTGCCGACGAGACCGTCGATGCCGGAAACGGCGGTGACGGCGGTGGAGCCGGCGGCGTTGTTGCTGATCTCATAGATGCTGGTGTAGCTGCAGGTCGTGCCGCTGACGGTCACGGTGCCGGCGCTGATCGCGGTGATCTCGCCCTCTGCAGCAGCCTCGGCAGCGGAAGCGGCGGTCACCTTGCCGTCCTCGACCGTCAGGTTGTAAACGTAGCCTTCCTGCAGGGTGTTCTGGATGGCATAGCGGTTGTCGGCGGAAACGGTGTACTCCACTTCGCCGCCGCCAGTGAAGAAGCGGTGAACGAAATTATCTTTGCCGGGATCCTTGGTGGACACGGTGCCGTAGTCCTTCACGCCCAGGTACACATACGCGGCGGCAGCGCCGGCAGTGTCCGTGCTGTCCGCTTCAAGAGCGGAAGCAGGCGCGACAAGGAGCGTGGAGAGCATCGTGAGGACAAGCAGCAGGGAGCATAATCTTTTCTTCATATGATGTTTTCCTCCTTCTAAAATAAAATGGATTCCTGTGGATGCGCGGTGCAGGCTGACGGTGATTCCCCCTCTCGCAATGGCTGCAAAAGAAAAAACCCGGCAAAAGACGCGGTAAGCCCTCGCCTTTTGCTGGGTTTTATTTGCGGTGAAGAACGCTGTAGCATTCTCAAGCAAAGTAAAGCAGCACGATTCATTATTTTCTATAAGCATATTTATGCTAACACGGCCATGAGACAATTGCAAGAGGCAAAGAAAAGATTGTCAATTTGGACAGATTTTTCGGCATTACGAGGATTTAACGCCCAGCGATCCTTGTCTATATTGGCTGAAAAATGAACATTGGTCATGTTTGGGAATCTGAAATATTGACAATCCCGCCCGCGGTTGCTATAATAGCCGCAGAGACAGTGATTGCTGTATAATTGGCTGCTGATCGATGTATTATACACTTTACTGTAAAGGAGATGGACAGCGTTGGGACGGATCAACTCGGTTTTTGTTATCGGCGAGTCCCGAACGAATGCGGATAATGCCATCACCAAAAACTACGGAACCTTCTATATGGCGTTCGAGGTCGACGACCAGACCTTCAAGGTCCTGGATTTCAGCTGCACCCACACGATCTCCACAACGGAGACGTTTTTGAGCAAGCTCTTCGTGGGGCAGGTCTTTCCGGAGATCGACGAGTGGCTGGAAAGCGAGCTGAACCGGCGCTACGGCGGTTCGTCCCGCCGGGCCGTGCTCGTTGCTTACCGCGACGCGCTCAAGCGCTGGCGCTCCATGGCGGGCGGCCAGGGCCAGGACGTGAAATAGTTTTCTGATAATTGCATATGGCTGCTTCGCAGTCGCCTGCCATGATCTCCCTCATGGCGCCGCGTGTGAAACCCAGCAGAATCAGGCGTTGAAAGAAACGCTCGGTTTTGTTGGGCTTTTTTGTATTCTTTTGTCTTTTATATGGATTCTGGTACCGGGTCCATTGAAAAGAAATATATTTTTCGGAGGAGAAAAAGTATGTTACCTGCAATCGAAAACGGCTTTACTTTCATCGCATTCCTGATGTTCGTGGCCGGCGGCCTGCTGGCACTGGAAAAGTATGCCAAGTGGAAAGTTTTTAACTGGGTCCCGCCTCTGGTCTGGATCTACATTCTCAACATGGTGTTCTGCACCATGGGCCTGTACAATTCCGAGGGTGTCAGCGCCGCCTACGGCGTGCTGAAGAATAACCTTCTGTACGCGATGATTTTCGTCATGCTGCTGCGCTGCGACTTCCGCAAGATCGCCAAGCTCTCCGGCCGCATGATCGCCATCTTCCTGGGCTGCTCGATCACCTTGGCGCTCGGCTTCATCATCGGCTTCCCGATGTTCAAGGGCGCTCTCGGCGGCGGCGAGACCATCTGGGGCGCTACCGCTGCTCTCTATGCTTCCTGGGTCGGCGGCTCCGCCAATATGGCCGCTATGGGCGATGCCCTTCCGGTCGACTCCGGCGCTTATGCCTGCGCGCTCACCCTCGATACCGTCTGCTATTCTGTGTGGATCGCTCTGCTGCTGTTTGCCGTGAAGTATGCCGGCAAGTGGAACAAGTCCGTCAAGGCGGATACCTCCAAGCTTGAAGCCGTTGCCGCCGCCGCCAACGCGGAGGTCGCCGGCGAGAAGAAGCAGGCCAAGGCTACCGACTGGATCTGGCTCATCGGCCTTGCTCTGATCGTCTCCGCCCTGTCCCAGAAGGTCGGCCTGCTCATGAACACCGGCCTGAAGGCCGCTGGTCTGGGCATGTTCGATAAGGGCACCTGCACCACGCTGTTCGTCACCGTTCTCGGTCTGGTCTGCGCCATGACCCCGATCGGCAAGCTCCCCGCTGTTGAAGAGCTCTCCAGCATCCTGCTGTACGCCGTCGTTTCCCTGCTCGCTACTCAGGCCCCGCTCAACGCGCTGGTCGAGGCTCCGATGTGGGTCGTTTACGGTGTGTTCGTTCTCGTGCTGCACGTCGTCGGCATGTACATCCTCTCCAAGATCTTCCACTGGGATCTGTGCATGGTCTCTACGGCATCGGTCGCCAACATCGGTGGTTCCGCTTCCGCGCCGATCATTGCCTGCGCCTATGACGATTCCTTCGCCGGTATCGGTGTTCTGATGGGCGTTCTCGGCGCCGCCATCGGTAATATCTTCGGCCTTGGTATGGGTGCGATCCTGCATGCGCTCGCGTAACCTTTGCTGAACCAATTTCCTGCTCCTGCGGCCTTGCGCCGCGGGAGCAGGATTCACAAAGAGAACTTTTTGAGGACTTTTTTATGAATATCAACGATACCCTGCAATATCTGAACATCGGTCTGCCGGACGACATTGCCCGTCGCAAGGCATGGGGAGATTTTGACGGGGCGACGCGTCTGATCGACCGCCGCCTTGCGCAGGATAACGTTCCCGAGCCGCTGCGCGCCTGCCTGACTGCGGAGCGCGAGATCATCCGCCGCCTGCCGGAGAACTATCCCTTCACCCGCGCCGATGCGCTCGCCGTGGTGCGCGCGCACATCCCCGATTTTTCGGAGGAGGAATTCGACGAGCGGGTGGACGCCGGCAAGATCGGCTGGCTGTACATCGGCGGCGAGATGCGCTTTTTCGACCGCTTTTTCGAGACCATGTGCAAGGCCGAGCCTGCCTTTGCCGCCCGCGCGGGCGTGAAGATGCACGGCGTTGAGAGCGTGACGAAGGAGCAGGGCGAGGGGCGGCTCGACCGCGTGCATCGCCTGATGCGCGAGAACGGCGGCATCTCCAACCGCATCCGCATCCGCGCGAGCGTGCGCGTGAACGACGATCAGTTTACGCCGGGCATGTTCGTGCGCGTCCATCTGCCCATCCCCGCCGCCTGCGAGCAGCAGAGCGACATCCGCATCGAGGCCATGTCGCCCGCAAACGGCATGCCCGCGCCCGAGGATGCGCCGCAGCGCACGGTCTGCTGGGAGGAGCACATGGCGGAAAACCACGAATTTTTCGTGGAGTACTCCTATGTGCACACGGCGCGCTGGCATGACGTTTCCAAGATGAAGGCGGACAAGGAACAGCCTGACTTCTTCACGCAGGAGCAGGCCCCGCACATCGTATTCACCCCCTACATCCGCGCGCTCGTTCAGTCGCTGACGGAGGGCGTGGACGATCCGCTTCAAAAAGCGCGCATCTTCTACGATTTTATCACCCTGAACATGAAGTACACCTTCATGCCGTCCTACTTTATTCTCGAGAATATCGCGGAATCTGCGGCGCGCAGCTACAGCGGCGACTGCGGTGTATTCGCGCTGCTGTTTATTACCCTGTGCCGCTGCGCGGGCATTCCCGCAAGGTGGCAGAGCGGCCTGACTGCCGAGCCGGATTTCTGCGGCGGGCACGACTGGGCGCAGTTTTATGTGGCCCCCTACGGCTGGCTCTTTGCCGACCCGAGCTACGGCACCGCGGCGGTGAGAGCGCAGAACGAGGAGCGTCGCAGGTTTTACTTCGGCAATCTTGATGCCTACCGCATGGTGGCCAACAGCGCCTTTGAAGCGCCGTTCACCGTGGAAAAGCAGTTCTGGCGCGCCGACCCCTACGACAACCAGGTCGGCGAGATCGAGACCGCGGAGCGCGGACTGGGCTATCAGGAATATGCACGCAGCAAGGAAGTGCTCTCCTGCGAGGAGATCGGCCTGCAAGCGTAAAGAAAGCAAAGAAAGGATTTTAGATTAGTACAATGAACAGTTATGGTTTGATCGATCTGCACTGCGACACCCTGGCGGATTGGAAGTATGCCAACACCGGCAACCCCGACACGCTGGACGATCCCGGCCGCGTGCTGCAGCTGAGCAACATGCCCAAGGACGTGCATTGGGCGCAGTTCTACGCGGTGTTCATCCCCGACGAGGAGCGCGGCGACGCGGCCATTGCCTACTTTGAGAAGAACCGCGTGAACTTCTACCGCCAGATGGAGAAGTTTGCCGACCGCGTGGCCCCCTGCCGCAACGCCGCCGACATGGAGAAGGCCTGGGCGGAGAATAAGGCCGCCGCGTTCCTGACCATCGAGAACGGCAGCGCGATCGCCGGTGATATCAGCCGCGTCCACACGCTTGCCGAGCAGGGCGTGCGCGCCATCACGCTGACCTGGAACGGTGAGAACGAGATCGGCTCCGGCCACACCACCGACCACGGCCTGAGCGAGTTCGGCAAGGAAGTCGTGCGCGAGATGGAGAAGGAGAACATCCTTGTTGACGTCTCCCACCTCAACGACCACGGCTTTGCCGACCTTCTGGAGGTCGCGACCAAGCCCTTCGTCGCCACGCATTCCAACGCCCGCGCGCTGTGCAGCCACAAGCGCAACCTCACGGACGATATGATCCGCGAGATGGTCAAGCGCGACTGTCTGATCGGCCTGAACTACTTTGTGAAGTTCCTGCGCGACGACGGCGAGGTCAAGAGCCTTGACGATATCTACCGCCACACCATGCACTTCTTCGAGCTGGGCGCGAACAAGAACCTCGCCCTCGGCTCCGACTTCGACGGCTCGCTTCTGCCCGAGTGCCTGAACACGCCCGCCAAGGCCGCCTCGATCTACGAGTATCTGATCTCCCGCGGCGTTTCGCAGGAGGATGCCGACGGCGTGATGTACAGAAACGCGCAGGAGTTCTTCCGCAAGAACTTCAAGTAAGCATCCGTATCCATACGATCTGAATAAAAAAGGACAGGGAACGCGTCTGCGTTCCCTGTCCTTTTCTGTGCATCTTCCCGGAGGAAAAGCGGCATGCGCGCCGCGCGCGGCACATATATCATAAGGAAGGAGGGGAGAACCATGAAAAAAAGGGGATGCTGGCCGCTTATCTTCTGCCTGCTTCTTGCTGCCTGCGGGGAAAGAACACAGAGCAGCGTCGAGCAGTGGCAGCAGCGCTGGGCGCAGATGGACGGATACGAAGCGATCGTGGAGGTCGCCGTGCCGCGCGAGGACGAAACGCTGCGCTATACGCTCTCGCTCACGAGCGGAAACGGCAGCGTGCGCGCCGCGGTGCTTGCGCCGGAGGAGCTCGCGGGCGTCACGGCGGTGATGACGGGCGATCAGCTCACGCTCGAATTCGACGGCATGGCGCTCGACGCGGGGACGCTTTCCCCGCGCGTGTCGGCGCTTTCCTGCGTGCCGCTGGTGCTGGACGGCTTTTCCGGGGCGTATCTCGACAGCTGCGGCAGCGAGACGATTGACGAAGCCGAGACGGTGCGCGCGGATTTTACCATGACGCTCGGCAGCGAAACGCTGGGCGCGGCGCTGTTTTTTGACGCTTCCGGCGCGCCGGTCTATCTTGAAGTGAGCGCAGATGAAAAAATTATTGCCGCGGCGGAGTTTACGAATTTTGTTTTTGGTGATATACTACCCCCAAGTACGCAGAATTGATCTGCGCGGATCCCAAGCAAGAGAGGGCGGAAGAGAACGTGGAAAGCACGCTCAAACGAACCTGGGCAGAGGTCGATCTGGACGCTCTGGCCCACAATTATGAACTGATCCGCCGACATGTCGGCGGGAATACAAAGCTTTTGGGCGTCATCAAGGCGGATGCCTACGGGCACGGCGCGGTGCCCGTCGCCAAGGAGCTCGAAGCGCTGGGCGCGAGCTACCTTGCCGTGTCGAACATCGACGAGTGCGAGGAGGTGCGCCTTGCGGGCGTGACGCTGCCGGTGCTGATGCTGGGCTATACGCCCGCCGACCAGGCCGAGCGCATTTTGGAGCTCGACATGACGCAGGCAGTGCAGAGCCTTTCGATCGCCCGGGCGTTTTCCGACGCGGCGGTCCGGCTCGGCAAGAAGATGAAGGTGCACGTCAAGCTCGATACCGGCATGGGCCGTCTGGGCTTTTCCTGCGACGAGGCACACTTTGACGCGAGCCTGCGCGATATTTTAGAGCTCGTTCACCTGCCGGGGCTTGACGCTGAGGGCATTTTCACGCATTTCTGCGTGGCGGACGAGGACGGCGAGGAAAACGTCGAATTTACCCATGAGCAGCACGCGCTCTTCGCGCGCATGATCGACGAGGTGGAGAAGCGCAGCGGCTTTCGCTTTAGACTTCGCCACTGCTGCAACGCAGGCGGCATCGTGCGCTACCCCGAGTGGGCGGGCGACATGGTGCGCTGCGGCATCCTGCTCTACGGCTCGGGCGAGCTTGCCGAGGAGATGGGCATGGAGCCGGTCATGGCGCTCAAATCGCGCGTGGCCACCGTGCGCGAGTTCGCGCCCGGAACCTCCGTGAGCTACGGGCGCACCTATGTCACCGCGCGCGAGAGCCGCATCGCGGTTTTGCCCATCGGCTATGCCGACGGCCTGCACCGCGCGCTCTCCAATAAGATGGAGGTGCTCACGCCCTACGGCCGGGCAAAGCAGGTGGGCCGCATCTGCATGGATATGTGCATGATCGACGTGACGGACCTGCCGCAGGTCAAAAGCGGCGACGAGATCGAGATCTTCGGCAAGCATGTGCGCTGCGCGCGGGACGCGCAGCTCTGCGACACCATCCCGTATGAGCTGCTCTGCGCCGTGAGCAAGCGCGTGCCGCGCCACTACTTCCTGCATGGCGCGCGCGTGGATACGGACCTCAAGGCGCTTTAACGCACGGCGGACGCCGCGCGGGCATAGGATATCCCAGGGGCGGAAAGCGGGAAAGTCCTGTGCGCCCGTATAAATTCCGTCCCCGCGTGGGAGAATGACAGTGGCCCCTGACCGAGAGGGCAGCGGGTACTTCTTCCGCTCGGAGTGTGAATAGCTAAGTGGATATCAATGTAAAACGCGGCGATATTTATTACGCCGATCTTTCGCCCGTGGTCGGAAGCGAGCAGGGCGGCGTGCGCCCGGTGCTCATCGTGCAGAACGACACGGGCAACCGATACAGCCCCACGGTGATCGCCGCGGCGATTACCTCGCAGATGAACAAGGCAAAGCTCCCCACGCACATTGCGCTCTCCGCGCCGGACTACGGTCTGCCGCGCGACAGCGTGGTGCTGCTCGAGCAGATCCGGACGCTTGACAAGCGGCGGCTGCGCGAGCGCATGGGCCGCGTGGACGGCGAGCTGATGGAGCGCATCGACGCGGCCATCGCCGTGAGCTTCGGCCTGCAGAACACCCAGCTGGTATAGATCTCCCGGCGCGGACCCGACCGGTGCGCGCCGGGAAGAAAAGAGGATGCACCGATGAAAAAATCACCCAACGCCTTTGCCCGCCTTGTCGGCCTTCTGCTCGTGAGCGCGCTCGTGCTCTCGCTGACGGTCATGGCCAGCGGCGGCGCGGGCACGAGCAGCGACCCGCTCGTGACGCTGAGCTACTTAAACGACAAATTCCTGCCGCAGGTCCTCTCCGATGTGGACAAGAAGGCTGCGAGCCGGGAAAAGGAGCTGTCAAGCAGACTCACCGAACAGGTGAGAAGCGAGACGAAGGCCTTCGAGCAGAAGTACGGCAGCTCCGCCGGGACCTCTTCCGGTTCCTCCGGCGGCACGGCGTCGGCCTTTGCGGTCGTCACGCTCGAGAAGGGGCAGATCCTTTACCTCGGCCTTGGCAGCGAGGCGCTGCTGCGCACGGGCAGCGGCGTGTGCGTGGCCGCGAGCAGCCCCGGCCTTGTGGACGAGACGGGCGGCACGATCCTTTCCGGCGGCGAAGCGCTGCAAAAGAATCACCTTTACATGGCCAGCATCGACAGCCACGGCGTCCAGGCCAGTGCGGGCGGCACAAAGCTTTTGGTGCGCGGCGGCTACAGCGTGCAGTGAACAGCATAATAAAAAGCGCCTGCGCATACCATAGCGCAGGCGCTTTCTGCGCCGCAGAGGAGGGAAAAGGCATGGACACATGGCGCGCGCTGCCCGAGGGGCCGCTGTTTCGCTCCGCGCGGCTCGACTGCGCGCTCGCGCGCTGCCGGAGCGTATTGCTCTGCGAGCGGGAGCGGGAGACGCTGCTTGCCATCCCCTGCGAGGAGGACGGCCCCTTTCCCCTGCCGGAGCTTTTCTGCCTTGCAAGGGTGGCGCAGGTGCGGGGGCGGCGCTGCGTCGTCTACCGGCTGGATGAGAAAAAATGCCCGACAGTGTGGAAAAATTAAAATTATGTCTACCATCTTCAAAAAAAGTATGGTATACTCACTCTGACTACGAAGAGAAAAGAGGTCCTGCACGATGAAATGCCCCTATTGCGGCTATAAAGAGAGCAAGGTCATCGATTCCCGGCCCGCGGAGGAGGGCAGCAGCATCCGCCGCCGCCGCGAGTGCCTGTCCTGCGCCAAGCGCTTTACCACCTATGAAACGGTGGAGAGCCTGCCGATGGTCGTCATCAAAAAGGACGGCAGCCGCCAGAGCTTTGACAAGCGCAAGGTTCTAAACGGCATGATCCGCGCCTGCGAGAAGCGCCCCGTTCCCTTCGAGGTGCTCGAGCAGAAGGCCGACGAGATCGAGCAGACGCTGCAGAACTCCCTCGAGCGCGAGGTGAGCACCGAATACATCGGCGAGCTCGTCATGGACAAGCTGCGCGCCGTGGACGAGGTGGCCTACGTGCGCTTTGCGTCCGTTTACCGCCAGTTCAAGGACATCGACACGTTTATGAAGGAGCTCAACAAGCTGCTCGAGAGCAAATAAGCTCACAGAATATTTTTGATCGAGATCTCCTGCATTTCAGAGAGCACCCGCAGCTGCGACTGGAGCTCGGCGACGCACGCGCGAAGCTCGCCCTCGTCCTGCTCGAAGGCGAAGCTGTCCGCGCGGGCGAAGAGGGCTTCGACCTCGTTGAGCTCGTCGTGCTGCAAAATGATGTGGAAGTACGCCGTGTGCGCATTCCAGCTTTCGTGAAGGGCGGAGAGACCGCCGCGCACGGCGTCCCAGTCCTCGGATTGCGCAGTTTGCTGTAAGGTATCGAGCGAAGCGCACCAGTCCTCCACGCGCGCGTCCGACACGCGCGCGTTCACGAGCGACGCGGCAAAGAGCGCGAGCAGCAGGCAGAAGGGAATAAAGAAAAAGCGTTTCATTTTGCGCCGTCCTTTCCGATGCAGAGGATCTTGCCAGCGCCGTCGAGCGAGAGAAGAAAGATCTCCGACGGGGCGCGGTAGCCCTGCGCGCGCACGGTTTTTTGGAGCCATGCGTCATCCAGCCCCGCAAGCGTCAGGTTTTCGCCCAGCACCCGCCCGTCGTTGATAAAAATGTGCGGGAGGAAGGTGTCGTCTTTAACGGGCTTTCCCAGCTGCCTGGGCGTTGCGGGCTGGTCGCCTGGATAGAGGAGGACGGAGAGCTGCCCGTCCGTTTCGAGCACGGCGTACTTGACGGTCGTGAGGTCCGTCACGCCCTGCGAGCGAAGCTCCTCAATGAGTTCGTCGAGCGTGAAGCGGTTGTGGCGCATCGCGTCCTGCTGCACCTCTCCGTCTAAGATGAGCGCCGTCGGGCTGCCGCAGATGAGGCGGCGCAGCCGGATGGAGCGAACGCTCCCCCACGAGAGCAGCATTGAGAGCGCAAGCAGCGTGATGATCGGGATGACGCCGTTTAAAAGCGGGATGCCGAAATCCTGCATCGGCACGGCGGCAAGGTCCGAGATGAGCAGCGTGAGCACGAGCTCGATGGGCTCGAGCTCGCCGATCTGCCGCTTGCCGAGCAGCCGCAGCCCGATCATGATGAGAAAATAGAGCACGATCGTGCGGATAAAAGCAGTAGCCATTTCATGTTCCTCCCTTTTGGGAGAGTTTGCCCCGCGGCGGGGCGAAATAACCGCTTTCAGCCGGCTCTGCCGGTTTGAAATAAAAAATCGCAGAGGAGAAAGGAGCTCATGGAGAAATCTCCATCATAAGCGCCAGCGCCCGCCCTTGGCGGGACGACGAGGTGGGAAGAGGATCGAAATTTCGGCGGATGCTTCCCCGTGCCCGTGGGCGCGCACACAGCCGGCAAATATGCGGGCGACCGCAGAACAAAGGGGCTGTGACCACGGAAAAAGCGACAAATGACTGCGCGTTTGTCCTTTTGACGAAGCGGCTTTGCGCCGCAAAGGGGCATTTCTGCCCATTTTTCAAAAATCATCAAAAGGAGAATTTACATATGTGTGGAATCGTTGGATTCATTGGTCAGGAACAGGCGGCCCCCATTCTGCTGGACGGCCTTGCGCATCTTGAGTACCGCGGGTACGACTCCGCGGGTGTGGCCGTCATCTCGGCGCGGCACGAGCTTCAGGTGCAGAAGGCCGTGGGACGGCTCAAGGTGCTCAGCGAGCAGATCCACGGCGGGGCGGACGTTGAAGGCTGCATCGGCCTTGGCCACACCCGCTGGGCGACGCACGGCGCGCCGAACCTCACCAACGCTCATCCGCACGTGAGCGAGAACGGCAAGTTTGCCGTCATCCACAACGGCATCATCGAAAACTATGTCGAGATCCGGGAGTTTCTGCTCGCCCGGGGCGTAAAGTTCAAATCCGAGACGGACTCCGAGGTCGTGGCCCAGCTGCTCGAGTTTTACTATAATGAGTGTCACGACTTTTTCGAGGCTGTGGGCCGCGTGCTGCGCCGTATCGAGGGCGCTTACGCTCTCGGCATGCTCTGCACCGACTGCCCCGACCGCATCATCGCCGCGCGCAAGGACGCGCCGCTGCTGCTCGGCTACGGCAAGGGCTGCAGCTTCCTCGCCTCCGACGTGACGGCCATCATCAAGCACACGCGCGACGTCGCCTACATGGAGGACGGCGAGGTCGCCGTGCTCACGCGCGAGGGCATCGAGGTCTACGACGCGCTCGAGCAGAGAGTGGAGAAGAAGCACTTCACGATCGATTGGGAGGTCTCCGCCGCGGAGAAGGGCGGCTATCAGCACTTCATGCTCAAGGAGATCATGGAGCAGCCCGAGGCGCTGCGCCGCGCGATCTCCCCGCGCGTGAAGGACGGCAGGATCGTCTTTGACGATCTCAAGCTTCCCGCGGAGAAGATGCGCGAATTTACCCGCATCTTCATCATCGCCTGCGGCTCTTCCTACCATGTCGGCATGCTCGGCAAGTACAATCTCGAGCACCTGCTGCGCCGCAATGTCGAGGTCGTGCTCGCCTCCGAGTTCCGCTACAGCGACCCCATCGTGGACGATAAGTCGCTCGTGATCGTCATCTCCCAGTCGGGCGAAACGCTCGACACCATGGCCGCGCTGCGCGAAGCCAGGGCGCGCGGGGCCTACATCCTCTCGATCGTCAACGTGGTCGGCTCGTCCATCGCGCGCGAGTCGGACGACGTGCTCTACACCTGGGCCGGGCCCGAGATCGCCGTCGCCACGACGAAGGCCTACTCCACGCAGCTCGCCGTGCTCGATATGATCGGCCTTGCCTTCGGCGAGACGCTCGGCACGGTGAAAAAGGAGGAGTATGACGAAGCGGTCGCGGAGCTGCAGAAGCTGCCTGAAAAGCTCGAGCAGTTCCTCGCGGGCGAGAGCTGCCGGGATATCCCGAAGTACGCCTCGCAGTACTTCAACCACAACTCCGTGTTCTTCATCGGCAGAAATCTTGACTATGCGCTCGGCCTTGAGGGCTCGCTCAAGCTCAAGGAGATCAGCTACATCCACTCCGAGGCCTACGCCTCCGGCGAGCTCAAGCACGGCACGATCTCGCTCATCGAAGACGGTACGCTCGTCATCGCGCTGGGCACCTATGCCCCTCTGTTTGACAAGGCGATGAGCAACGTGGTCGAGGTCAAGGCCCGCGGCGCGGACGTGCTCGCGCTCACGACCGAGAGCCATCGCGAGGAGATGAAAAAGACGGTCGAAAACGTCATCACCATCCCCGATACGGCGCAGATGCTGCTGCCGTCGCTCGGCGTGGTGCCGCTGCAGCTGCTCGCGTACTATATCGCGCTCCAGCGCGGCTGCGACATCGACAAGCCGAGAAACCTCGCCAAGTCCGTCACGGTGGAATAACGAAAAAAGGAAGCCCGCAAGGGCTTCCTTCTTTCACTTTATATTTACTTATAGATTACCCATATTAGCGAGAAAAGTCAGAACTGCCCATCCGATAAGAATCCAGCGCGCAGTTTTATTCTGTACGATTAAACCGATGCCAATCATGATAAGTGGAACGCAGATGGTAAGGATGCTGGCTGGTACGAAAATGATAGCGCCAATGATAAGTGCAAGAATAATGGTAATAACGGTGGCGGCTACATCGGAACAGCCATTGGTGTTACCGCTATTACAATCGGATGCAAGAGACGCATTATCCCTTTGAATGGATTCTTCGTATAAATCAATTGCAATGCTTGCGGGGTTTTCTTCAATAGAGCGCGCTTTCCAGTCGGCTTCTGATTCGAGAAACCGGCGACTTGTTTCAGACACTGTTTCACGCAAACGACGTAAGTAACTCTCTTCGGACTCAAAAATTCCTTTTGTTACATTAGGAGCTAATGCTTCTAAACGGCGACGTTCATAATGTTCTTTGCCTTCAAACAGATGTTCTGAGGTCTCGGAGATGGCATCTAATGCACGTTTTTCCCATTCTTCTTGAGTTTCGAATAAACGTCTGGATGTTCCACTCGCTTCTTCAAGTAGTCTTCTCTTGTAATCGATCTCTGATTCAAAAAGCTTTTTGCCAGACATGAAATCCTCGCCTCCGGTTCTTATAATCCTGCTGATATTATAGCAAAGATTGTAAGGAATGCAATGCGTTTATTTTTAAATAATATTTGTTGTGGAGTAAAACATCAACGTATTATGTTATGCTGACGCATCTTGCCCGCGAGGGCTTCCTTTTTTGTTATGCTTTTTTAAAACAGCAGCGTGACGCCGTGCGTCAGGAGCGTGATGATGCACCCGGCGATGACGACGCCGAGGAAGATGACCGGCACGGCGCGCTTTAGGCGCATGTCGAGCACCGCCGCGATGAGTGCGCCGGTCCACGCGCCCGTGCCCGGCAGCGGGATGGCGACGAAGATCAGAAGCCCCCACGTCTGGTAGCGGAGGATGTCCGCGCTTTTCGCCTTCGCGCGGTTTTCGAGCCGGGAGACAAGGCCGCCGAGCTTCGGGATATGTACGCGGATCCACTTGAAAAGGGGGCGCGCGAAGAGAATGACAAACGGCACGGGGATCATGTTGCCGATGAGTGAGGCGAAAAACGCGGTGGGGATGGGCAGGCCCATCGCGACGCCCGCGGGCAGGCCCCCACGCAGTTCCACGACCGGCAGCATGGAGATGAGCATCGTGAGCAGCGCTTCGCCCGCGGCCGTTTCGTGCAGCCAGAGGGAAAAGGAATCCAGCATGGCGCTCCTTTCATAAAAACCAATAATACCACATTATATTAAGTATTATACGTCGCCGGAGCGAAAAGCGCAAGCGAAGGAAAGGTTAAGAGTATGTAAAAAGGCCCCGCGCAGGCGGAGCCTTTTGCCGGGTCTCAGCGATTATTGCGGTTTTCGTTCTGGCCGCCGTTCTGATTGCCGTTCTGGTTGGTATTCTGGTTGGTATTCTGGTTGGTGTTCTGCTGATTCTGGTCCTTATTATTGCGGTTTTTCATGCCCTGTGCGCCTCCTTTCCTTCAAAACTGCCTGCGAGCATAGTGTGGGCGCGGCAAAGCAAAAATATACCAGAAAATTTTTCGCCGCCGGGAGAAAGATCCCCTTGACAAAGGGCTGCACAGAGGATATAATACCTACGCAAAACAAAGAAGAGCGGTGCATCTGTTCTCACCTCCAGCAGAGCGAAGGGGTCAATCATGGAAAACAAAGCCTTCGGGCTTTTTGTGTCATGGTACGGGTGCAGGTGTGCGCCCGTTTTTTGTTTGCCAAAATCTTTTAGTAAAACGGAGGTGCTTCGGTATTAGCAGCAACGTGCATCAGATCAACGAAGAGATCCGGGACAGTGAGATCCGCCTGATCAGCGCGACCGGCGAGCAGCTTGGCATCATGTCTGCCGCGCAGGCGCAGCACATCGCCGACGAGCAGGGCCTTGACCTGGTCAAGATCTCCCCGCAGGCCACGCCGCCTGTGTGCAAGCTCATGGACTACGGCAAGTTCCGCTTTGAGCAGGGCAAGCGCGAGAAGGAAGCCAGAAAGAATCAGCATGTTGTCGAGATCAAGGAAGTGCGCATGTCCCCGGGTATCGACGTGGGCGATTTCAATACCAAGCTGAAAAACGCTCAGAAATTCATTGCCGACGGCAACCGTGTCAAGGTCTCTGTCCGCTTCCGCGGGCGCGAGATGGCGCACACGGACATCGGCCGCGATCTGCTCGTGCGCTTTGCGGAGGCCGTTGCCGAGGTCGCCAACCTGGATAAAGAGCCCAAGATGGAAGGCCGCAGCATGTCGATCTTCCTGTCCCCCAAGGCGGGAAAATAACCCAGCGCCACAACAAATACGAAAAGGAGAAACTACAATGCCCAAGCTGAAAACCCACAGCGGTTCCAAAAAGAGATTCAACCTGACCAAGACCGGCAAGGTCAAGGTCGCCAAGGCTTTCAAGAGCCACATCCTGACCAAGAAGCCCACCAAGCGTACCCGTCGTCTGCGTCAGGGCGGCTATGCTGACAAGACCACTGCCAGCACGATCCGCAAGATGATCCCCTACAAATAATTTACAACGATACGCTTTAAGGAGGCTTTTACAATATGGCACGTGTTAAAGGCGCGATGATGACGCGCAAGAGAAGAAACAAGACCCTCAAGCTCGCCAAGGGCTACTGGGGCAACAAATCCCGCCACTTCAAGATGGCCAACGAGCAGGTC
>Ga0129311_1001146_pt1 | contig 19739 bp, 18 predicted proteins | sample Go1ome_FD_94435 | JGI IMG/M metagenome (GOLD analysis project Ga0129311, IMG submission 94435) | Western lowland gorrila individual fecal microbial communities from Wisconsin, USA - Go1022B metagenome | ecosystem: Host-associated > Mammals > Digestive system > Large intestine > Fecal | place... | reverse complement strand
GATGGAGGAGCTGGACCGCTGGGCGCTGACCAAGCTGAACAGCCTCATCGCCGCCTGCCGCAAGTCCTATAGCGAATATGAATTCCACATGGTGACCCACGCCATCAACGATTTCTGCGTGGTGGACCTCAGCTCCTTCTACCTGGATATCATCAAGGACCGGCTGTACTGCGAGGAGAAGGACGGCCTGCGCCGCCGCTCCGCCCAGACTGCCCTGTATCTGATTGTGGATGCCATGGCAAAGCTGTTTGCCCCCGTGCTGGCCTTCACCTGTGACGAAATCTGGCAGTCCATGCCCCACCGCAAGGAGGACGACCGCCGTAACATCCTGCTGAACCAGATGCCCGCCGACTGCGCCGGTTATGCGCTGCCGGAGGAGGCCATGGCCCGCTGGGATACCGTCATCAAGCTGCGCCAGGATGTCAACGGCGTGCTGGAAAAGGCAAGAGCCGACAAGCGGATTGGCAAGGCACTGGAAGCCCATGTCACCCTGGAAACCGCTGACCAGGCCGTGAAGGCCGCCTGTGAGGGCCTGAACCTGGCAGAAATCTTCATCGTCTCCGACTGCGCCTGGGCCGCCCCCGAGGAGGGTGCCGAGGTCGCCTGCGGCGAGAACTTCCCCAGCCTCACCGTGGGTGTCACCGAAGCCAAGGGCGAGAAGTGCCCCCGCTGCTGGATGCACTCCCTGAACGCCAACGCCGAGGGCCTGTGCCCCCGCTGCGCCGCCGTCATCGCCAAGATGGACGTGGAACTGTAAAATATCACAAAACCGCCGCTTCGTACCAAAACGAAGCGGCGGTTTCGTGGGTTCTATGCCAATAGTTGGAAGGAAAACAAAAAACAATTTGTATACTCAGAACAAATTTCCCAAAGGAGCAAATATGTCTTCCATAAGGGAATAGAATCCATAAAGTCTAAGCGGAGATTTTGCTGGAGTCTAGCCTTGCATCAGATCCTCTTGCTCAACGACAGCATCACACAAAACAGTCAGGTGCTTATTCATAAGTTCCTTCGCCAAATCTGCATTGTGGCTGCAAATAGCCTTTGCGATTTCCTCGTGCTCTACCACGTACAGCCGACCACGTTCTCTGGTAACCAGCGCATCCATTTTGGATTCAATTTTCTTCTCCTCGTAAACGAGCATGTTCAAAATGGAAATCACAAAACGATTTCCGCTGATTTCGGCGACTACTGTGTGGAATTGCAGTGCTGTTTCCGTTGGGTCCTCATTGCGCTGCACAGTCTGCTTATGGCGTTGGACAGCCTCCATCAACCGGTTCAGCTCTTCGTCTGTCGCATTCAGTGCCGCCAGACGTGCCGCCTCTGCCTCAAGGGCTCTTCTCGCAAGCAGAAGCTCTTCCAGCTCATCGTAGTTGGTGACCTTTACGTTTTTACTCAGCTCGGACTGCATCATTGCACGCTCAAGGCGTTCGTTCATGTCACGCAAATATGCCTTCCCGCTGGGGGTCAAAACCCGCCCCAGATTGCTGTTCTGAACTGTATAGTCCTTAAAATCCAGTTCCTTTAGATAGCGCCCGATTGTCGCTGTGCTGCAATCTATGCCGAATTTCAGAAAGTCTTCTCGCAAAACTCCACATCCGGCGGGTTCTCCCCGCTGGTCAATAAAACGTAGCAGCAAGTAGAATCTAAGTTTCTTAGGGGACGAAAAATTTCCGGTTCGCAAAAGCTGCTTCTCATTTAAGATGTCGATAAAATCACTTCCCTTTGCTATCAATTTCCCCAGGTTGTGGCAGTAAGCCACAAACATGGGGTATATTTTTGTCTAAATGGTTAGAATGTCAAAGTAATGACATGCCATGTGTCTCAAAAATTTTTCGAACTCACAGAAGTGCCGCTTAGCTATCCCCGCATCTGTGGCATTTGATTGTGCAGACCGAAACCGGGCTCATACGTCATCCAGCAAATGGAATCGGTAATGTACAACGGTGAAGTAAGTCCAATCCGGAATTGGAGCCACATAATTTTACTCAGGTACGTTGGTTGCTTGCTCTTTGCTCGATGGCTGCACCTTGTTTCGCTTGGTTTCCTCGTGATTCTCAACCAGAATATTGATAGTCACGCACCCTATGACGATTACCATACCAATCAGTGCTAAGCTTCCTGGAATTTCGCCGACTGCCAGTGCAACCCAAACAGGGTTCAGAATCGGATCCAGCATCAACAGCATCGACACCTCCACAGATGCCAGATGCGGCGCTGACTTGGCCATCAGAACGGTTGCAATGCCGGATGCAACTACACCCAAGAAGAACACAGCAATCAGCGATGCAACATCAAACTGCGGGGGATGCTGGATAGCTGCCGGTATTCCCACCACTACGGAAATCAGGCTGTTCAGCATAGTGTACTCTTGCAAATCGGCGGGATTGTTGCAGGCATACAGGATGCTGCAAGCCATACCAATACCGCTTATCAAGCCGCAAACATTTCCGAGGAGCTGCCCGGCGCTGAGATCATCCAGAAAGAATAGCGCTGTACCACCAATCATTATGAGTGACAGCACAATGTCCCGCAGTTTGACCTTTTGATGCAAAAACAGCCACGAGATGAGCACCACAAAAACAGGATTCGTGTATTGCAGAACGATTGCATTTGCAGCGGAGGTGTATTTGTTGGCATACGTAAATGCGGTCTGCGTCAAATACGCAATCAGTGCCCCAATCACTACGTCCTTTTTGAGTGAAAACTTCATGCTGCGCCGGTAGGCAGCCAGATACAGAAACGTCAACAAATTTCTGACCGCCGCAATAACCAGCGGATCCCAGTCAATAAATTTGAAGGCGACACCCATTGTACTCCAACAGAGTGCAACGGAAACCATCATGACCCGTGCCACCGGCTTTGAAACATTAGGCGTTGATTTTACTACAGTCTGCATCAATTATATCCTTCTTTTCCCCACTTTGCAAGGGGGAGATCCTTTTCCCAGCCGGTTTGTTTCAAACGTTCACATATTTCTAGTGCGGAACGGTTTGCTGTGGCGACAACGTCTTTTTCGCTCACTGTAAGGATTTCATGTTGGTCAACAACAACCTGTCCATCAATAATGACAGTCTCTACCTCGCTGCCGCTTGCCGCATAAACCAGGTTCGGTACAATATTGCGTACCGGTCCCGGTAGGATTGGACTGAGTGCCGGAGCCAGCAAATCGACAAGAATTACGTCTGCTTTTTTTCCGGCGCGCAGTGACCCGACCTGGTCTGCGATGCCCATAGCCTGTGCCGCCTCAATAGTTGCCATCCGCAGCACTTTCCAGGCCGGGAAAACGGTTGCGTCATGGTTTTTGTACTTGTGCATAATTGCGGTGAATTTCATCTCGTTAAAAAGATTGTTGCAGTTGTTTCCAGGCGCTTGGTCGCTGCCGAGACCAACCTTGCCGCCGCACTGCATATACTCCTGCGCCGGGGGCAGTTCACCGTTAATGATTCCAATGCTGCAAGAACAAAGTGCCATACTTACCCCTCGTTTGGCGAGAAGCCTCCGCTCGGCATCGTTGGTCTCGGTTATGTGTGCAGCGTGCAATCTGGGTGTCAGATAGCCAAGCTCATCCAGCAGCTCTACCGGGCGCTTCCCATAGCGCTGCAAAACTTGCCGTGTTTCTCGTTCCCCCTGCGCAACATGCATATGAATATCCAGCTGTTTCTGCTCGGCATAATTCTTAATCTCCCGCAGCAGCGGTATAGAGCACATTTCCGTAGCCTGCGGACCCATCATACAGGTGATTCTGCCGCCGTTAGACTGCTGGTAGTGCTCCACCAGTCGCATGGCATCCATCAGCTGGCGGTTTCCTTTTGCTGGGTCAAAATCCCGCAATTGCGTATCCTGGACACCGTATGTCACAGTTGGCAGCTCGTTGATCATCTCCGCAGCAACAACACGTGTACCTACTTGAATGTGATTTTTAATCAGCTCCAGCATCGGGAAATCGTAGTCGCAAAAGGTTGTCGTTCCTTTTTTTACCGCTTCCACAATATTCAGCATGGAGCCTGCGACCAAATCCTCTGTCTTTGCCAGGCTGAGCAGCGGAAGGATTCCGCTATACATCCATTTCTCTATATCCTGACTGCAACCGCGGACGATTGCATTGGATGTATGGATATGTGTATCAATGAACCCGGGAAGCACGGCTTTGTTTTCTGCATTTATGTAGCGGTGTGCCTGGTACTGGTGCAAAATATCCTCAGTAGCTCCCACATCTACAATTTGGTTCCCTTTGATTGCCAATGCACCGTTTGGGATAATTCCGGTTCCGTTCCCTTCCATTGTAATCAGGTAGCCACCATAAATAATGATATCTGTTGTCATAGTTCCTCCATTACTGAATGGTAAAGCCTGCATCCAAAAGAATATGCGCACCGGTCATAAAAGAGGCGTGCTCGGATGCCAGGAACAGAACTGCCGGCGCAATATCCATCGGGACGGCAATCCGGCCCAAGGGGTAGGACGCTGCCAGACGCCGCACATTCTGCTCGTATCCGCCTTCACAGGCGCTCATATCCTGCCGGAACATTTCGCTCTCTGTTCCGGCTGGACAAACTGCATTCACACGGATTCCGAAGGGGGCAAGCTCTAGCGCCGCTCCCTTTGTAAACTGCATCAAAGCTCCTTTGGAGCTGACATATGCCAATGCATTGCGTGTTGCGACAATTCCAAGCTCCGACACAGTATTAACAATGGCTTTGTTGGTACCTTTCTTCAATAGCGGAACTGCATATTTGCTGCAAAAGAATGCACCCTTGAGGTTAACGCTCAGCGTTGCATCCCACTCTTGCTCAGTAGTATCCAGAAGGCCTCCGCCAATTGAAACACCGGCGTTATTATGCAGAACATCCAGCTTTCCAAAGCGCTTTTCAACATACGCAAACAGCTTCTGAACTTCTGCCTGCTTGCTGACATCACATGCAAAGCTTTCACATTTGTGCGAAATTTTGCACAGTTCAGCCTTTGCGGATGCCAGATGCTCCGGATTGCGGCTTACCATAATCACATGGGCGCCCTCTTTCAAAAAGAGCTCTGCTGTGGCCTTCCCAATGCCGCTGGATGCTCCGGTAACAACAACGATTCTATCTTCAAACAGCATTTCCGTCCTCCTTTTTGCAGGTTATTTCACACCCATATAGGCAGCCTGGACATTGGGGTCGTCCAGCAGCACCTTTGCGTCTCCCTCCATAACGACCTTGCCGAGGCTGATGATATATCCACGTTTTGCTGCATCCAACGCAATGAATGCGTTTTGCTCAACAACCAAAATTGTGACGCCTAGTTCACGGTTAATCTGCTTGAACTTATCAAACATCTCGTCAACAACAATCGGAGCAAGGCCAAGGCTCGGCTCATCCAGCATCAACAGCTTCGGCCCTGCCATCAGCGCTCTGCCGACGGCAAGCATCTGCTGTTCGCCTCCGGACATGGTACCGGCTGGCTGATTGATTCGCTCCTTCAGACGAGGGAACAGGCTGAAAACCTCCTCGTAGCGAGAATGAATCGCTTTCTTGTCCCTCTCTGTAAATGCTCCGATTGCCAGGTTTTCTTTTACCGAAAGATTTGCAAAAATCCGGCGCCCCTCCGGCACAAGAACAACACCACGTTCAGCAACATGATAGGGACGTTTCGGAAGTGGCTGCCCCTGAAAGTGGATAGAACCACGCTTGATTTCTTTATCGCCTGCAATCGAACGCAGCAATGTTGATTTACCGGCTCCGTTTGCACCGATGATGGATACAATCTCACCCTGCCGCACTTCCATATTGATTCCGTGCAGTGCCTGAATGCCGCCGTAGAAAACCTCCAGATTTTCAACCTTCAGCAATACATTTTCCTCAGCCATCGCTCTTCCTCCTCTCGCCGATATACGCCTTAATTACAGCCGGGTCGCTTTGAATTTCGGCCGGGGTTCCTTTTTTCAGCACGCTGCCAAGATTCAGCACCGTAATGTCACTGCAAAGATTCATGACGACCTCAAGGTGATGCTCAATTAGGATAATTGCCATGTTGGTTTCGTTGTCGCTGTGAATATTGCGGATGAAATCAATCAGCTCCAGCGTTTCTTCATTGTTCATACCAGCAGCCGGCTCGTCAAGCAGCAGCAGCTTAGGCTTGGTTGCAATTGCCCGGGCAATTTCCAGCTTTCGCTGGATGCCGTAGGGGAGGGAGCCTGCAATCGCATCCTTGTAGGGGAGAAGGTTCACACGTTCCAGATATTCCTGGGCCTTTTTCTTCGTTTCCCGGTCTTTTCTGCGTGCATCCGGAAGCCCGAGGAATGCGGAAATAATTCCATAGTCCGCAACGCTGTTGATGCCGATAGCGACATTTTCCTCTGCTGTCATTTTGGAGAACAGGCGGATATTCTGGAATGTGCGGCTGATTCCCAGATGGGCAATTTGGTTGGGCTTGTATTTGGAAAGGTCCTTTCCATCAAATAGAATCGCACCCTCTGTTTTTGGCACAACGCCGGTGATTGCGTTAAAAAGCGTTGTCTTACCGGCACCATTGGGGCCAATCAAGCCGACCATTTGCCCTGCATCCAGGGACAGGTTTACATTGCTGATTGCCTTCAGTCCGCCAAATTGAACAGTCAGATTTTGAATATCAAGTAAGCTCATTTTCCAGCCTCCCGTTTCTTCGCCCGCATTTTCCACCCGGAAAACAGTTCTCTGCCGCCCATCAATCCCTCTGGCTTAAACAGCATGACCAAAATCATCAGTGCACCATAGAGCACCAAGCGCCATTTCTGCACAACACGCAGCACCTCGGGCAGCATTGCCAAAAAGATGGCTGCAATAGTCGGACCGCTGACCGATCCCATGCCGCCAAATACAACTGCGGCCAAGATATTATTGGATGTCGTTGCGGAGAAGGTGTTCGGCGTAATGAAGGTGTAGTAGCAGGCGTACATACAGCCGGCCATGCCGCAGAAAAAGCCACTAATCATAAAGTTCTTGACCTTTTCTCTTGTGACATTAACGCCAATCAGCTCTGCTGCGGTTTCCTCATCCCGAATTGACAGGGCAATCCGCCCGTGCTTTGACTTTGTATAGCGGAAGGTCAGGTACACACACACTGCTGCAATCAGAAGCACCAACCATGCCTCGCTGTATTTGGGAATGCCGCTGATACCCAGTGCGCCATTGATATATGGATAGATATTGGAAAGCGCCAATCGAACGGTTTCGGAGAAGCCCAGCATGGCAATTGCGAATGTATCTCCCCGCATTCTGCCCTTCATTGTGGGGTAGCCTACAAGCAAGCCGAAAAATGCTGCGACAATGCCTCCGAAGAGCATGGCAGGAATAAATGAGAATCCCCAGTATTTGATTGCGATGACGGATGCATACGCTCCCAGCGACATAAAGCCTGCGTGACCCAGTGAGAACATTCCGGTAAAGCCTGTTAAAATGGTCAGGCCACAAACGGCGGTAATGTTGATTGCGATTACCGTCAGGATGCCAGATAAATATTGATACATTTCTCCACCTCCTTACAGTTTGTCCTTAACACTCTTGCCAAGAAGTCCATTGGGCATAAACACAAGAATGAGAATCATCACAAGGTAAGCAATCATATCACGCAGCTTCGAGGAAACATACGCAGAAACCATTGTCTCCAAAAGTCCCAGTACAAGGCCTCCAATCACTGCGCCCGGAAGACTTCCCAGTCCGCCGATTACCGATGCCACAAACGCCTTGTTGGAAACGGCACCCATAGAGGGATATACGGTATATTTCATGCCATAGAATACCCCAGCCAGGCCAGCTGCAAGACCGGAAATTGCAAATACAGCGAGGGATACCATATCAACATTGACACCCATCAGACCGGTTGTATTTACATCATAGGCACTGGCACGGATTCCAAGGCCAATTTTCGTTTTGTAAATAAAGAGCCACAAGCAAACCAGCATAACAACAGAGAGACCGCCAGAAAGAATATCTGCGTAAGCAATGCTGATATCGCCAATGTTCAGGATAATCCGCCCCCAATTGGAGGGGAACGGCTTGACGCTGGAGCCGATTGTTTGAATTGCCAGGTTCTCGACAAACATATTGACGCCGATGCCGGCAATCATCAGATATAGCCGAGGAGAATTCTTTCTGCGCATCGGCCGGTAAGTGGAAAGCTCTACTAAAAGCGAAATACCGGCAGCTACGATCATGCCCACAATAATCGCTATGGGCAGCGGCGCACCGGCCAGATTGATTGCATACACTGCGCCGAATGTGCCGACCATCATAATAACGCCAAAGGCGAAATTCGAAAAATTATAAATACTGAAGATCAGCGCATATCCAACAGCAAGCAACGCATAAATGCTGCCAATGGATAGACCCGTGATCACCTGCTGGATAAACACTGTCATGGACCATTCCTCCTGTATTTTGGGTATTCGACTTGCTCTAAGCCATGCACAGGAGGGAAATGCTCCCTCCTGTGCAGAGTTACTCAATCCTTCACAGAATAAGTTCCCTTGGAAACAGCCTGGCCGTTTTCAATACTGAGAATCGTAAATTCCGGTCCGATGGGATCGTGATACTGATCGAAGTACCACTTGCCGCCGGTAATCATGTCAACGCCGGTTGCTTTTTCAAGCACTTCCTTAAGCGCAGGGCCGTCGGTTGTTCCGGCAGTCTTAATTGCGTACTCAACAAACTGCATTGCGTTAACAGCATACAGTGCATACAGATGCAGGCTGGCGTTCAAATTGGCGTGCTTCTCAGCAAATGCATCAACCATGGGCTGGATTGCGTCGGAGTTCATATCCAGAGCGGAAATAACTACGCAGCCTTCCAAGGCATCACCGGCAACTGCCAGTGCATCCGGATTGTACCATGCATCGGTACCAAGAATCTTGATTTTATCGCCGTAGCCCATATCGCTGAGCTGGATTGCAAAATTGCAGACCTCTTTGTAAGCGGCTGCGGGCATATAAACGTACTCCGGCTCTGCCTGTGCAATCTTTGTAATCTGTGCACGGAACTCAGTATCGTTGAGCATATAGCTTTCTTCGGCTACAATCTCACCGCCAAGTGCCTTAAATGCATCAACGAAATAGTCTGCTGCTTCCACCGTACTGATGTTTGTGGATTCTGTCAGAGTGGCAATCTTGCGCACACCGAGCTCTTCATACACATAGTGCGCCATGGTGCTGGAGGAAAGACCGTTCTGCGGAGCGACACGGAAAACGTAAGGCTTTGTTTTGCCATCCGCATCAACGGTAACTTCGGCGTTGCCGCAGTTCGGGAAGAGGGGAACCTGTGCTTCGTCTACTAGGCTGCCAAGTGTAATGGCAAAGGGGCTGCCGTCCGGACCGATGATTGCATCCACATGGTCCTGGTTGATGAGCTTGTTGGTGGCGTTTACAGATTCGGAGAAGTCTGCGGAGATGTCGTACCATACCAGCTCAACCTTCCGGCCAAGAAGACCGCCGTTGGCGTTGATTTCTTCAATCCGATCTTCCAGAGCGGCAATGGCAACCAGTCCAAAGTAAGCGTCTGCGCCGGATGCCCATGCCAGGTAGCCGATTTTAATGGGATTGGATGTATCCAGCTCTGCAGCTGCTCCGGAGACGGTCCCTGCAGAAGCGGTTTCTTCCAATGCGGGGGTGGGGGTGGCCTGCTGTGGAGTTTTGGTCGCACAAGCAGCCAGCGAGGAAATCATTGCGACCAGTAGCAATAACGCGATAATTTTCTTCATGTCTTCACCAATCCTTTGTATTTTTGTTTATTCAGAGCACGCCGGTTTCCCTGGCATGCGTCCAAATCGCTTCCATTGCTTGTTCGGCACGGCAAACAACCTCGTCTGCGTCCATTCCAAGCACTCGTCCGTTTTCTTTCAGAACTCTTCCGTTTACGATTACTTCCGTAATATCGGATGGTGCCGTCTCATAAATCAAATCTGTAATCGGCATGGTAAAAGGATGATAATGAGGATTTGCCAGATTGACGAGCATGAAATCCGCCGGGCATCCTTCCTCCAACTCGCCCACAGGGAGCGACGCCGCCTGTGCGCCGCCTGTCGTAACGGCAAAGAATGTTTTCTGTGCACGCATTTGGTGGCGAAGCCGCCGCTCGAGCTTTCCGGCCAACGTCAAAGCCTGCACCTGCCGAGTCATATCCGCAGTAGCCGTTCCGCTGCCAACCAGGATTTCGATTCCGTCGTATTGATGGTCCAGAAACGGAGCAACCTGTGCATCGTGCAGACTCTGCACCGGGCACAGCGCAGCAGCGGCTGTGCCACTGCGCAGAGTTATGCGGTCTGCCTTCTCGGCATACTGGTTTCCGCCTACAACGGTTTTTCTATGCAACACATGGTTCTTGTGCAGAACCTGCACAGGTGTCATTGCATACCGCTCCAGGCAGGTTTCACGCTCCTGCTTTGTTTCGTTGGCGGCAACCATCAGGGTGCAGTCTAACGCAAAGGCTGCCTTTCCTGCCTCTCGCATCAAGGACTCAGAGGCGGTTTCTGCGGAGCTGAGCCCAATTCCGGCGGATGCCAGCTTCCCCTTTGTAGCAAGGACCTGCTCTTTGTTCCAGGCAATCATTTCTGCTTCATCAACCGTCTCCAGTTCATTGCAGCAGTTGCCCCAGGCATCCATCTCGGGCAGCCTTTTTCTGCTCATAAGTGCCGGACACGCAACCGTGCGCATTCCAAGCTCTTCGCAAAGCTCCAGATAAAGGGGCAGCTCTCTTACGGAGCAATACTCCAAAACAGATGTTGTTCCGCTTTCAATTGTCTGATACAACGAAAGCCGGAGCAAATCCTTCAGCTGCTCATCCGTTAGGACCTCCTGCGCAATGTTTACAAAGGGGTTTACCCGGAAATAAAGCGGAGTATCTCCGAAGCGAGTACATTTGACATCTGCTGCAATGCTTTTCGAGACCAACGATGCTACCGCACGATGCCAGCCGTTCACAAAGCCGGGGACGGCCAGCTTGCCGGTTGCGTCGATTACCTGGGCATTGGGTGCTTCAATTCCGTGGTCGATGCAAAGTATTTTCCCATTTTCAATCAGAATATCCACATGCTCCAGAATCTTTGTGGCGTTGTAGCCGTCGTTGAAGAAGGTCGCCAGCATACAATTCCGAATCAAAAGCTGCTTATTCATTTGCCGTCACCCCCAATGCGTCAAAATACTCATTTACAGCCTGTAGGTCTTGCCGCAGCTCACGCAGATTCGCATAGCCAATGTTCAGCACGTCAATGCAGTCGTGATAATCCAGCACCCAGCCCAGAGCGCCTCTTACATCATGCACCAGGTCTCCTCGCCCAAGGGTTTTGATGACATAGGTTCCAAGACCTCTTTTGTTATGCGCCTTGTCCAGAGCACGAATCATTCCGTCCAGATTCCCTTGCTCAATTCTCGAGCCATCCCGATTGAATGTAACACACAACACTTCAATTCCTGCAATGTCGCTGCAATCCCATGCCACATCTGCACAGTGCGTGGACAGCCCGACATGCCGAACCATTCCCTGCTTTTTCATTTCCTGCAATGCCTTTAATGCGGGCAGCTTGCCTTCCAGCTTCCCGCTCTCAACGCCGTGCAGGAGGCAGAAATCGATATATGGCGTATCCAAATCCTTCAGGATTTTGCGGACGCTGCTCCACGCCTCTTCCTCTGTGTTGGCATACGTTTTGCTGGTCACAACAATTTTCTCACGGGCCTGGAGCTTCAAGCCCGCCGCAACTGCTGGCTGGCTGCCATAGCAGTTATCTGTGTCCCAGAAGAATACATTGTGCAGCCTTGCTGCATCGGAGAGAATTTTGCCGCTGAAAGACGGCACAAACTGATTCAGGTGTTCCGTACCAAAGGCAATTTTAGATACCCGCTGTCCGGCCATTGTGGTTTCTGCTGCCCATAGAGATTGCTCCATATTACTCAGCCCCTTCTGCTTTGCTCTGCTTTGGAATGTAGGTTCCGTAGCCGCCCTCTGCCAGGATTGTCCCATCCTGATAGACCAGCTTTCCACGGACCCAGGTCTGCTTGACACGCCCTTTCATGTGTGCGCCATGGTAAATATTGTGTGCCGATTTTGTTTTGGAAAGGCTCTTCGTTCCGTCAAATACCCATTCCTCATTCATATCAACAACGACAATATCTGCATCTCTTCCGGGCATTAAGCTGCCTTTTTTCGGGGCAAGCCCCATGATTCTGGCAGCGTTTCCGGCTGTCAGCGCAGCCAGCCTGGTCAGAGGCAGCCCACGCTTGTGCACGCCTTCTGTAATGAGCCCTGGCAGCATTGCGTCATACCCGCCGAAGCCGCTGTATTCCAGGAAGAAGTTCCCCTCCCGGGTTTTTTCTTCGTCGGAGTAAGGGCCGTGATCGGAGCCGATGGTATCAATGGTTCCGTCGAACACATAGTCCCAGAGCTTTTCCACGCTCTCACGGCTGCGGAAGGGGGGATTGCATTTTGCATATGCACCCTTTTCACGCAATACTGTTTTGTCGAACAGCAAATAATGCGGGCAGGTTTCTACATATACCTTCTTCCCTTCGAATTTTGCCTGCTTCAAGAATGCGGCACCCTGTGGGATGGTCATATGGCAGATATAAAGGCGTGCCCCAGTAACCTCCGCAAATAGTACCGCACGTTCGATGGCCTCCTGCTCGACCCACCAGGGCCTGGCATCGTCGTGCATCGATGCGTCTGTACAGCCGCTGCTTGCCATATCCCGGCTGCCGAAATCGGCGACTTCGGCATTTTCTGCATGTACGCCAATCAATGCATCGAGCTTCTGCGCAATGCGCATACCCTTTACCAGGTATCCATCTGTAATTTGCGGGTAATCAGGGTTGGCAAAACTCATAAAGCCCTTATAAGCAACACAGCCCAAACGGTCGAGCGTGGGCATTTGGTCAATGCAGCCAGGCGTCAGCCCACCCCAGAACGCAAAGTCTACGCAGGATTCCGCACTCGCAACCGCATATTTTTGCTGGAAACCGTCCTCGTCTACGACTGGGGGGACGCTCAGCGGCATATCCACAATTGTAGTAATGCCGCCGGAGGCTGCACATTGTGAGCCGTGTCTCCAATCTTCCCGATAATTCAGCGGTGAAGGATCCCACATGTGTACATGCGTATCAATCAGCCCGGGGAACAGCACCTTTCCGCTTACGTCAACGACGGCGTACCCCTCTGGCACCGCTGCTCCTTTTAGCAGAATTCCTTCAATCTTTTCTCCATTGACAAGCAGAGTCCCTTCCAGAACCTGCTCCGGTAAGACAATCTGCCCTCCAACAAAAGCGTATCTGTTTTGCATTTTCATCTGCCAATCCTTTCTGCATGCATACAGTCAAACGATAAGTGCGTCACTCATCACTGATATTCTGCTGCCTATAGGATACAAAGCCTGTTTCTCTTTGTCAAGATTTTTTGAACAGGGAACTTGATTTTCATTGGTTCCCACAAATTTCACGGTTCAATTTTGTTGAACTCGCATTATGCCTTGATAAAAATATTATATTTATGCGCTTTTTAGCAATTTTAGCCAAAACGTCCTTTCGAAAATCAGCCCATAGGCATTTGCTGCGCCAATACGAAACACTTGCAATGACAATTTCTTATATTTGATGAAAATTCTTGTTGACATTGCGGCTTCATTCATGGTATGCTTTCTGTGTAAGCAAAATTCATCACTGATGAGTAATGGAGGTATATTTATGAATGACAATGTTGCCTTGACGCCTGCACGAATCTATGTATCGCCGACAGAAGAACGTTTTCAGGACAGCTACCGCCGCTGGCAAGGTATCCCTTCGATTGAAGTTAGCCCCAAAGGACGAATTTTCGTAAATTTCTACACAGGCCAAGGCGCTGAGGTCGGCGGCAATATTATGGTTTTGTGTGTCAGTGATGATCACGGCAAGAGCTTCCGTTCCTGCGCCACCGTCGTTGAGCATCCGGACAAAAGCTGCCGGATTTATGACCCCTGCTTGTGGTTTGACCCGCATGGGACACTCTGGATGAGCTACACGCAGGCTCGTGGCTTTAACGATGGGCGCAGTGGCGTTTGGGTTGTTACATGTAAAGATGCGGACGCCGAAACGCTGGTTTGGTCTGAGCCCCGCAGAATCGCAAACGGTATCATGATGAATAAGCCGATTGTCACACAGGACAATACCTGGCTTTTCCCCTGCGCCATCTGGCGTGATGAGAGCGGCAGCGTTCCGGCTGAGCGGCACGGTTTGGAGAATGAACAGTTTTCTAATGTCTACGCTTCCACAGACGAAGGGAAAACCATCGTGCTGCGTGGACATGCCGATGTCCCTATGCGCAGCTTTGATGAGCATATGATTGTCCAGAAGAAGGACGGGACACTGTGGATGCTTGTTCGAACCTTCGACGGCTTGGGCGAAAGCTATTCCAAGGATGGCGGCTTTACGTGGACACCGGGCCGCAAAAGCCATATCGACAATCCCTGCTCCCGCTTCTTCATACGTCGTCTTAAATCCGGCCGGCTGCTTATGATTAACCATTACAATTTCGACCAGCGTATTGATTTGGACGATATTATGCATCAGGGAAATGTTAAGCGCTGGAAGGGCCGCAGCCATTTAACGGCCATGCTTAGTGAAGACGATGGCCAAACCTGGCCGTATACGCTGCTCCTCGACGAACGGGATGAGGTTTCCTATCCGGATGCAAAAGAGGCGGATGATGGCTTTATCTATGTCTGCTATGACCATTCTCGCATCACAGAACGTGAGATTCTGATGGCTCGCTTTACGGAAGAGGAAATTCTTCAGGGGAAGCTATCAAATCCCGAAAGCCAATTGCGTATTTTGGTCAACAAAGCGCTGGGTCAACCGGATGTTGAATAGGCCCGGCAACTCCCACTTCCCGTCAGGACAACTGAAAAAGAGCATTTCAAAAATTAGTATATGGAGCAGGTGCCAGATATGAATCAGATTTTAGAAAAACTCGCCATATCGGCAATCGTGCCGGTTGTGGTATTGGATGATGCAAAGGATGCCGTAGAAACGGCGAAGGCATTGCTTGCCGGTGGCGTGGGCGTAATGGAGATTACGTTCCGCACGGCGGCAGCGGCAGATTCCATTCGAGCGGTCAGTGAAAACTGTCCGGATATGCTCGTCGGTGCGGGCACGGTCATTACGCTTGCGCAGTGTAAAGAGGCGGCTCAATGCGGCGCAAAATTCATTGTAGCACCGGGCTTTGACCAGGAGGTCGTCCGCTGGTGCATAGAAAATAATATCGCTGTTACCCCTGGCTGTGTTACGCCCAGCGAGATTATGGCAGCAATGAGGCTGGGACTGAAGGTTGTGAAATTCTTCCCGGCGGGCATTTACGGCGGGCTTTCTGCAATGAAGGCACTTTCGGGGCCCTTCGGCGGGGTCAAATTCATTCCCACCGGCGGTATCAATGCGCAGAATATTGGCGAGTATATCGCAGCGCCCTTTGTTCATGCTGTCGGCGGCAGCTGGGTTTGCCCGAAGGCGGACATCGTAGCGGGCAATTTTGAGAAGCTCACAAAGCTCTGCAAGGAAGCAAGGGCAGCTGCATTGGGCTTCGAAGTGGCGCATATTGGCATCAACAGCGCCGATGCCAATACCTCGATGTCGATTTGCGAGAAGCTGAACGAGGCGTTTGGCCTCGGGATCAAAGAGGGCAATTCCTCCAGCTTCGTCTCGAATGGAATTGAGGTCATGAAGTCTATGTACCTTGGCAGAAACGGTCATATTGCCATTCGCACCAATTCCATTTCTCTGGCTATAGCAGAGCTGGAAAAGAATGGGTTTGTTTGCGATATGGCAACAGCAAAGTACAAGGGCGAGCGGATAACTGCGGTTTATCTCAAGGATGAGATTGGCGGATTTGCCATCCATCTGCTGCAAAAGTAAGGAGGAATATCGTGAAATTTATGACCTTTGGCGAGATTATGCTCCGCCTGAAAGCCCCTGGCATGGAACGCTTGCTGACCAATCACTGCCTGGAAGCCACCTTTGGAGGCGGCGAGGCAAACGTGGCTGTGTCACTGGCAAATTATGGCATGGATGTCAGCTTCCTGACCGTCCTGCCCGATAATGCCGTTACGGATGCTTGTGTACGAGAACTGCGTGGCTTCGGCGTGGATACCTCCCGTATTGTCACCGGCGGCGACCGCTTTGGCATCTATTATGTGGAAGGCGGCGCCAATCAGCTGCCGAGTAAGGTTATCTACGACCGTGCGTATTCGTCAATCGCATTGGCAAAACCGGGGGATATTGACTGGGCCAAAGCGTTTGAGGGCGTGGATTGGTTCCATATCACTGGCATTACCCCGGCCATCAGCGAATCCGCAATGGCGTTGAGCCTGGAGTCTGTCAGGGAGGCAAAAAAACGCGGCATCACCGTCTCTTGCGACCTCAATTACCGCAAGAACCTTTGGAAGTACGGCAAGAAGGCCAGCGAGGTCATGCGTGAGATGGCCAAATACGTTGATGTGGCGATTGCCAATGAGGAAGATGTGCAGAAGTCACTCGAAATCTCTGCCGAGGTGGACGTGGAATCTGGAGAGCTGGACCGCCAAAAGTACCGTGCTCTCGGCGATAAGGTCCTTGCTGCCTATCCGAATATGAAGTGCATCGCCATCACGTTGCGTGAGAGCCACAGCGCCGACTGGAATGGCTGGGCGGCCTGCCTGAACGATGGGGAGAATTTCTACGTATCCAAGAAATACGAGATTCGAGATATCATCGACCGGGTGGGCGGTGGCGACAGCTTTGCCGGTGGCCTGATTTACGGCCTGAATCACTATGAGGACAAGCAGTCTGCACTGGAATTTGCAGTTGCGGCATCTTGCCTGAAGCATAGCATCCCCGGTGATTTCAATCGTGTCACCGTATCCGATGTCACAAAGCTCATGGGCGGCGACGGAACCGGGAGAGTGCAGAGATAGCACAATTAAAAGACAATGCAAAAGCAGCCGAAGGCGTTTCGCTTTGGACGCTGAAACGCTTTCGGCTGTATATAGGCTGATTTCTCCTTGTACGTCAGCTCATAGAAATCCTTGCAAAACGCTCCCGCCATTTTCCCTCCGATGGCGGGAGCGTTTGCTGGGTTCTATGCTATGGCAGCGGCCTGGAAGCAGCCGTAGGCGGCGTAGCAGGCGTTTTTGCGGCCTTTCAGGATTCCTTTGTAGTAGCAGTAATTTGCCATGTGTTCAGCCTCCTGCTTTTGGTGTGCGCCGCCGGGAGATTTGCCGGAGGCGTGCTTTTATTGTAGCCAATGCACCAAAGGATGTCAATATATGCAGAACTTTTTGTGCGAAAATCACATTTGCGGGAGAAAACCTCCTTGACAAGCAGGCGGGTTAATTTTATAATAAAGAAGAGATTCCAGCGGGCTTCCGTGCTGGTTTTGGATGGAATTACCCGGAAACAGGAGGTATTGTTATGAGAAAGGTTCTTGCTTTTGCGGTGGCTCTGGTGCTGCTGGTTGGGATGGTGTGGGTTCCGGCTGCCGGGGAATCCCTGGTGAAGGTGCTGATGTCCACCCCCGGCGTGACCTGCCGGGAGGCACTCCGGGAGAAGTGCCCCACTGCCGATGAATTGGACGATGCCGTGGAGTGCAGCCGGGGAGTTATCCCCGAGGATGTGCTGTTCACCCCCGGCCGCCTGACCCTGATGGCCACCGGCCATGTGACCTGCGACGAAGAGGTATACGATGTCAGCTTCAAGGTCTGGTCCACCATAAACCGGGCCATTGGCCTGTTCTTCCTGGCAGACGATGCCGACACCTGGGAGCTGCTGACCTGCAACCTGGGGGACGTCATCGAGGGCCGGTTCCAGGCCCCGGGAACCTACGCCATTGCCGTGGGCTGGTAGGCTGCGGATACACATTTTTTCCCGGTGCGCTGCATTTTTGCGGCGCACCTTTTTTGACTGCATTTTCTGACGTAATAAATGAATATATATTCACTCCAAATTCTGCATAAATGGAGTGAATATTCAATTATACTGATTAAATTGAATGCTTTTGTGATTTTTACCATAAAAAGCCCTGCTGATAGCAGCTCAAACTTGTATGACAATACAGTTGACAATGCATAATATACGCGCTATAATTCCAGCATAAACAATCCCTCACGGGAAAAACAAAATATTAAAAAGGAGACATCATTATGAAAAAGATTATCGCTCTGGTTCTGGCACTGGCAATGCTGAGCAGCCTCTTTGTGATGGCAGGCTTTGCAGAGGACAAGGAAGAGATCACCACCGTGAACCCCGGCGTGCTCACCGTGGCCACCAGCCCGGACTTCGCACCCTATGAGTTCTACGCACTGGACGCAGAAGGCAATCCCACCCTGGCCGGTTTCGATATGGCTCTGGCCCAGTACATTGCCGATTATCTTGGCCTGGAGCTTGAGGTCATCCCCATGGACTTCGACGGCACCCTGATGGAGCTGGCCGCTAAGAACGTGGACCTGGCCATGGCCGGTTATTCCCCCGACCCCTCCCGGATGGATAAGATGGATTTCTCCGATATTTACTACCTGGGCGGCCAGTCCTTCGTCACCGTCAAGGGCAACGAGGATATGTTCAAGACCCTGGAAGACACCAACAACCCCGACTACCAGATCGGCGCCCAGATTGGCTCCATCCAGGTGAACCTGGCCAAGGAGAACTCCCCCGAGGCGGACATTGTGGAGCTGAGCAAGGTGACGGACATTGTGGCCGAGCTGCTGGCCGGTCATCTGGACGGCGCTTATATCGAGACCGCCGTGGCCGAGAGCTACGCCAAGAACTATCCCGAGCTGGTGGTTCTGCTGGAGGTCCCCTATGAGCAGGCCGGTTCCGCCGTGGGCGTGTCCAAGGGCAACGAGGCCCTGCTGGCAGGGGTGAACGAGGCCATCGCCGCCGCACTGGCAGACGGCAGCATGGACAACTTCGTGGCCGAGGCCAATGAGCTGGCTGGCGGCGACATCATCGAAGGCCTGCTGGACGAGCAGTAAATCCCAACCTTTTCAAGAGGGGTTGCCTCACCGCCGTGGGACAACCCCCTCTTGGTGTCCGAAAGAACCCCGGCAATTTGCGGAATGATTATCATATAAGGAGCGGATGTCATTGTTATCCTGGAACGGTTTTGAGAAAGCCTTTGAATACATCAACCTGATTGAGCAGGGCATGGTCTGCACCCTGTGCCTGTCTGCCCTGACGGTGCTCTTTGGCTTTGTCCTGGCGCTGGTGCTGGCGATTTGCCGCCTTTCCAATTTGAAGATTGCGAAATTCCTGGCCACGGTGTATGTGGAGGTGCTGCGGGCCACCCCTATGCTGGTGCAGCTGTTTATTGTGTATAATATCCTGCTGTCCGGCATCTCCCTGCCCCGGTTCAAGCTGTTTGGCTTCATCCGGTTCGAGCGGTTCCTCCCCGGCGTGATTGCCCTGTCCCTGAACTCCGGTGCCTACCTGTGCGAAATCATCCGCTCCGGCATCCAGAGCATCGACATGGGCCAGACCGAGGCGGCCAGAAGTCTGGGCATGACCCAGTGGCAGAACCTGCGGCTGATTGTGCTGCCCCAGGCCATCAAGAATATCCTGCCCGCCATTGCCAACGAGTTCGTCACCATCATCAAGGAGTCCTCCATCTGCTACACCATCGGTGTGCAGGAGATTATGTACGGTGTCAACTCCATCAAGGCGGCAACCTTCTCCATCGGCGAGCCGCTGATTATTGCCGCCGTGGTGTACTTCTGCCTGACCTTCCCCACCAGTAAGATTATTG
>Ga0129311_1001145_pt1 | contig 19747 bp, 18 predicted proteins | sample Go1ome_FD_94435 | JGI IMG/M metagenome (GOLD analysis project Ga0129311, IMG submission 94435) | Western lowland gorrila individual fecal microbial communities from Wisconsin, USA - Go1022B metagenome | ecosystem: Host-associated > Mammals > Digestive system > Large intestine > Fecal | place... | reverse complement strand
CTCCTCCCTCAAGCCGTGCTATCAAGGCGGGAACATTCACGAAAACTTTATTGCCGCTCTTAATGTGTGGGAGCTTTTCGGCTTTTAACTGTTTCCGCAAGAAAAATTCAGACACGCCCACGGTTTTAACCGTGTCTTTGATAGATTGATAGACGGGCGTTATTGTGCTTTTAGTCTCCATTGTTCCGCACCTCCTCTTTAGCCCGTTTTTCAACCGCCTTTTTGAGCCAATAACGCTCATTTGCCGCTTTTACCTTATCGGGGTTGTTTTTCCGCCATTCCTTTTTGTACTCCCTACGGGCTTTTTTGATTTCTTCCTTTTCAAGTTCTGTCAATGCCATTTCTTTAACCTCCATTTCTACGCTAAAACAACAAAAAAGCGCATTAACTGAAACCTCTCCAAAAGGAGACAACAGTTAATGCGCTAATAGTCAATTTAGCTTATAACTAACTCATGCGGCTAACCGCTTGAGAGCGTCCGAAACGCTTTTATAATGTGTATAATATTCAATTTACAATGCCATTATAGCACACATTAGAGAAATGTCAAGGGGTAAATGAAAGAAAATCACAATATATAGTAAATTGTGATAAAAGGAAATCAATATATAGTGTTTATTCAATCTCAAAGAGACAATAGAGCAACAGAAACACGGCAAGAATTAACCAATATAGAGCAAAAACCCTTTTAGAGCTTTTCGGGGATTTTGAAGCCCTTTTGTTGCTTTGGGGATATTCGCCGCACTCCCTCCCGTTTTTATCGCCGCCTATCCCCCCCCCACCGGGTGGGGGTGTGTGCTTTTCCCTGTGAGCCGTCCGGGATTGCTTACAGGATAGCAAGCCACATCAAAACCGCTTCAACCTCTCCGAACACACACGGCGCACAGCTTGAGCCGCTTTCCGTTGCCTGTTTCATTCTATCCCGTTTGCTTTCATCACATCAAAGAAGCGGCAAGCCTGTTTCATAATGGCATACCGACAATAGAACAAAGAGAGCAACAGACCGTTAGACCATACAGGCAAGCCCACACGCCACACTATCGCCGCTCTTTCATTCGCCCGGTACTAAAATAGTACCGTTGGTACTGTTGCGGTACTGTTTCCGTGTGCCGCTTTTGCTTGTTGTATCGTGCTGTTATAGCGTGTTAGCTCTTTGTAGCTTGCTGTGGTACTAATGGTACTGTGATTTCGCTACTACATACATATATTTTCACACACTCACAAAAAGCCCAAAATCAACGGCGTGTTGATTTTCTGTTGATTTTTCAAGCCCTTATACACTCTAAAAAGCCTGTAAAATGTGCGGAAACCCGCATAAATACAGGTTTTTTCATTTTGGCGTAAAAATTATTTTGAAAAAATGTTTTTGACACCTGCTATATACTTGTTGTATAGTGCCTTTCAGTTGAGTGTTATCTGGAGGAATAGATAGTGGCAAAAAAACTAGTAATCGTGGAGTCTCCGACGAAAGCGAAAACCATAAAAAAATTCTTGGGAAAAAACTTTGAGGTTATTGCCTCTGAAGGTCATGTAAGAGATTTGCCTAAGAGCAGTCTCGGTATTGATGTGGAAGATGACTTTGAACCACATTATATTACTATAAGGGGAAAAGGAGATCTGGTGAATACTCTTCGCAAGGCTGCGAAGAAGGCAGACTTCGTCTATCTCGCAACTGACCCGGACCGTGAGGGAGAAGCTATTTCCTATCATCTTTCCGTTGCTTTGAAACTTGATCCTAAGAAATATAAGAGAATTACATTTAACGAAATTACTAAGAATGTAGTTAAGGACTCTCTCAAGAATGCCAGAGAGATTGATATGAATCTTGTGGATGCCCAGCAGGCCAGACGTGTTCTGGACCGTTTGGTGGGTTATGAGATTTCTCCGTTACTTTGGGAAAAGCTCAGTAACAGAAAGCTGTCTGCAGGACGTGTGCAGTCTGTAACTCTTAGAATGATTGCAGACCGTGAAAAAGAAATTAATGATTTTATTCCTAAGGAATACTGGACCATGGACGTATCTTTAAAGGTAGATGGCATGAAGAATCCGGTGGTATTCCACTATACAAAGGATATTGATACTGAGGCAGATGCTACAGCGATTGAAAAGGCTTTAGAAGGTGCTGACTTTACTGTATCTGAAGTAAAGACATCCAGCAGAACGAAAAAATCACCTCTGCCATTTACCACATCGACATTACAGCAGGTGGCTTCCAGCCGTATTAATTTCTCTACCAGAAAGACTATGCAGGTTGCCCAGCAACTTTATGAAGGTGTTGAAGTAAAGGGACAGGGAACAGTTGGTTTAATTACTTACCTTCGTACAGATTCTACGAGAATTTCAGAGGTGGCAGATGCTGCAGCTCGTGAATTTATTGAAGAGCGTTTCGGTAAGGAAAATGTTGCAGATAAGGCACCAGAAGAAAAAACAAAGAAAAATATTCAGGATGCCCATGAAGCCATTCGTCCAACTGACGTAACAAGAACACCTGAGTCATTAAAGGGACTTATTTCTAATGATCAGTTCAAGCTTTATAAACTGATTTATGACCGCTTTATTGGCAGTCGTATGCAGAATGCTTCTATTGAAATTAAAACTGTGAATGTAGAAGCTGCAGGTCACACATTTAGAAGTAGCACAAGTCGTGTAGCTTTTGCAGGTTTCCTCAATGTAGAACGTGATGAGGAAGAAAAGAAGGAAGAAAAGGCTGATCTTTCCAGACTGGAGAAGGGGGCTTCCCTTTCTGCACCAGTTATTGAAAAGAAGCAGCACTTTACAGAACCACCTCAGCATTTTACAGAAGCTTTACTGGTTCGTACCATGGAAGAAAATGGTATTGGTCGACCATCTACTTATGCGCCAACCATAGCCACATTAATGAATCGTCATTATATCGTTAAGGAAAAGAAGAATATCTTTATTACAGAACTGGGTTCTGCTGTTAATCAGATTATGCATAAGGCCTTCCCGGAAATTGTAAATATTGACTTTACTGCCAATATGGAATCTCTTCTTGATGGTATTGGCGATGGTAATGTTCAGTGGAAAGTTGTAGTTCGTAATTTCTATCCGGATCTTGAGCAGGAAGTTAAGAATGCCAGGGAAAATGTAGGTGAAATTAAGATTGAACCAGAAGTTTCGGATGTTCTCTGTGAAAAGTGTGGTTCCCATATGATTATCCGTTATGGACGCTTTGGTAAGTTTCTTGCTTGTCCAAACTTCCCAGAATGTTCCAATACAAAACCATTCCTTGAGAAGATTGGGGTTCCATGTCCTAAGTGCTCCAGCGATCTGGTACGCCGCTTTACAAAGAAGGGACGTCCTTTCTATGGATGTATGAACTTCCCAGAGTGCGATTTTGTTTCCTGGGCAAAGCCTATTTCCAAGAAGTGTCCTCGTTGCGGCCAGTATATGGTAGTAAAGGGAAAGAAGATTGCATGTTCAGATCCTGAGTGTGGATACACAGAGCAGGCTGATGAAAAGGATGCAGAATAATTCGAAAAATGAATAAATGATTCCTAAAAAGCAGTACATTTGTGCTGCTTTTTAAATGTAGAGACAGAAACATGAAAAATGCATAAATTGTTTGACAATTCGTATTGAGCGCCACATGTCTTTGTGATATATTTACAAGGTAGGTATCTTTAATTTCTTAGGAAAAGGGGGATGCTAGTGGGTGTAAAACTATTAGACAGAACAAGAAAAATTTCTAGACTTCTGCATAATAACTCATCATTTGTGGTTGTGTTCAATGACATTTGCAAATGCGTAGGAGATATCCTATCTGCAAATGTTCTGGTCGTAAGCGCAAAGGGCAAGGTGCTCGGTGTATATGAGAAGGATGACATTCCATCTCTGCAGGAAATGCTAACAGATAATGTTGGCGAGCACATCGATGCAGACTTGAATGAGCGCTTTCTTTCTGTGCTTTCCACAAAAGAAAATTCGAATCTCACAACTTTAGGCTTTGAAAAGGCCAGTGACAGTGATTATACTGCAGTCATTTTACCAATTGACTTCGCAGGGGGAAGACTGGGTACTACCTTTATTTACCGTCTGAAAAAAGAATTCAGTGTTGATGATATTATTCTTTCTGAGTATGCCAACACGGTAATTGAGCTGGAGATGATGCGTTCCATTTATGAAGAGAATGTGGAAGAAAAGAGACAGATGGCAGCCATTGATGCTGCAATCTCAGCCCTTTCTGATTCGGAAAAGAAAGCGGTTATGTACACTCTGGACATGTTGAATGAAGACATGGAGGGTACAATTGTGGTAAGTCACATCTCTAAGACTTATGGAATCACAAGATCCATTATTGTAAATGCAATTCACAAAATGGAGAGTGCTGGTATTTTGCTGGCACAGTCTAAGGGTATGCGTGGTACCTTTATCAAAGTAGTAAATCCAGCGATATTTACAGAAATTACAAGTCAAAAAGATTCGAACGATTAACTTAATTTAAGGAGCTTGATTCATGGAAATTTTAATGATTGTATTAGTGGTGATTGGTATCATTGCTATCATCGTAAGTTTTGTGATTACGGGTAAAGAAGAAAAGACAACTCCTGGTCTTCAGGAAGAACTGACAGAAGCAGATAAGAAAAAGCTTCGTAAGATGTCTGATCAGTATATTGGTGAATATGGAAAGAAGAAAGTGGAAGAAGCTGTTTCCAAGCAGGTGAATGATACAATCGTCCAGGCTGTAAAGAATGCAGAGCCACAAATCTCTGAGACGATTCAGAAAGAAATTACAGATGCAGCAGCTAAGGAAAAGGAGTCTATTCAGGCTTCCTTCCAGGAACTGGCTGAAAAGCTGGATCGAAATAAGGCAGAAGTGGACAATACATTTGCTTTAATTTCTGGTAAAGAAAAGGACATGAAGGTGTCTTTAAATCTTGTGGATGAATACAAGACTGGTCTGGAAAGAATGAAGGCGGATATGGACCAGACAGCTGCAACACTTGCTCGTGAAAATACGGAAGTAGTAGAGGAAGTTGCAAAATCTTCTCCAGTAGAAGAAGCTCCAGTGAATCCTGATTTTGAAGAGACAGAAATTCTGAAGGAAGAAGCCATTCCTATGAAACCTGTTGAAGAATCTAAGGATTCCAAGTCAAAGGCTAAGCGTAAAAATAAGAGAAAGAATCGTAAACAGAGAGCAGCGGAAGAAGCAGCCGAGAAAGCAGCGGCTGAAAAGGCTGCAGTAGAAGAATCTACACTAGCAGAAGAGGCAACTCTTGAAGAGACAGCTGAAGCTCCAGTAGAAGAGGCTGCGGAAGAAGTTCCTGCAGAAGTTTCTGCGGAAGAAGCTCCAGCAGAAGAGGCAACTCTTGAAGAGACAGCTGAAACTCCAGTAGAAGAGGCTGCAGAAGAAGCTCCACTTGCAGAAGAGACTGCAGAAGAAGTTGCAGAAGCATTCACAGAAGAAACTACAGAAGCACCGGTGGAAGAAACGGTAGAAGAAGTTTCTTTTAATGAAGAAGTAGCAGAAACTGTAGATGAAATTCCCCTGGAAGAGGCTGAAGATCTTTCAGAAGCAAATGCAGAAGAAGCATCTGAATATGATGCAGAAGCAGAAACAAGCGTTCTTACTTCTGAGGATGCAGAAGCTGATTATGATGAAGAATTCGATGAGGATGAACTGGATGATTTGGATCCAGTAGAAGACCTGGATGCCATTCTTGAACGGGAAGGAATTCAGTTAACGGACGGAGATACAGAAGGAAACATTATGGAAATGTTCCATGCTGGCTTCAGTATTATTGAAATTTCCAAGGTTTTGAAGCTGGAAGCAGCAGTAGTAAAGCAGGTTATCGATTCAAGACAGTAAGAGGGATGATGAAGATGAAGACTAAATATTTAATTCGTGGCATCGGCATCGGAATCATCTACGGTGTCCTGATGTGTATGATTGGATTTTATATCTCAGGTAAGAAAAATCCATTTGCGTCAGTTGCCATTGCAACAACTGAGGCTGTCACAGAAGAAGTGACAGAGGCTGGAACAGATGAAATTACGGAAGCACCAACTACGGAGGAAGTGACCACTGAGGCAACTACAGAAGAAGTTACTACAGAAGCACCAACTACGGAGGAAGTAACTACGGAGGAAGCCACCACTGAGGCGCCAACCACGGAGGAGGCTACTACAGAAGAAGAGAAAGTAAAGTCCATCACAGTTTCTGGTGGTATGGGTTCTGAGACAATTTCTTCTATGCTGGCAGAACAGGGCCTGGTTGAGGATGCAAATTCCTACAATGAATGGTTGATTTCAAAGGGCTATGATAAAAAGCTTCGTGTTGGAACTTTCGAAATTCCAGCAGGTTCTTCTAAAGAAGAAATCGCAAAGATTCTTACAACAAAGCCACAGTAAAATTCTTGCCAAGTTCATTTGCATGGCTTATGCAAATGTATTTATGAAAAAATATATAAAACTCCCATGTAATTGGCCAAAAACCTCTTGCATGGGAGTTTTCTTTATGATACTCTATTCGTTGCGCGGTTTAGACCGTGACTTTAGTCATGCAGATTTCTGCTTCAGGTGCGTATGGTGACGCCCATACGTTTTCACGGCAGGAAAAATAGAATCTGCAGAAGTATAACCTAGGAGGTACTTTTATGAGCGTTGTATCTATGAAACAGTTACTCGAAGCAGGTGTTCACTTTGGACATCAGACAAGACGTTGGAATCCTAAGATGGATCCATACATCTTCACAGAGAGAAATGGTATTCATATCATTGATCTTCAGAAGACAGTTGGCATGATGGATGATGCTTACAAGGCAGTATTCGAATGTGCGGCAAACGGCGGAAAGATCCTTTTCGTTGGTACTAAGAAGCAGGCACAGGATTCTATCGCAGAAGAAGCTAAGCGTTGTGGTATGTACTTCGTTAACCAGAGATGGTTAGGTGGTATGCTCACAAACTTCAAGACAATTCGTTCAAGAATTGAAACATTTAAGAAGTATAAGAAGATGGAAGCTGATGGAACATTCGACCTTCTTCCAAAGAAGGAAGTTGTTAACATCAAGAAGGATATGGCTAAGCTTGAAGCTAACATCGGTGGTATCGAAGATATGACTAAGATCCCTGATATGATCTTCGTTGTAGATCCTCATAAGGAAAAGATCTGCGTACAGGAAGCGCATGCTCTTAACATCCCACTTGTTGGTATCGCTGATACAAACTGTGATCCAGAAGAACTTGATTACATCATTCCTGGTAATGATGACGCTATCCGTGCCGTTAAGTTAATCGCTTCTACACTTGCTCAGGCAGTTATCGAAGCTAACCAGGGTGCAGATGAAGCTACAGAAGAAACTGCTCCAGCAGCAGACGCTGAATAATTTTTAACATGTAAATTTTTTAACAGTCGCTGTTTACAGCGGCTGTTAATTCTACTTTAATCGGAGGACATTAAAATGGCTATTACAGCAGCTGACGTTAAGAAGCTTAGAGAAATGACAGGCGCCGGAATGATGGATTGTAAGAAGGCCCTGAGTGAAACGGATGGCGATTTCGATGCAGCTATCGAATTCCTTAGAAAGAAAGGTCTTGCTTCTGCAGAGAAGAAGGCTTCTCGTATTGCAGCAGAAGGTATTGTTTCAACTGTAGTATCAGAAGATGGTAAGACAGCAGCAATCGTAGAAGTTAACTCAGAAACTGACTTCGTTGCTAAGAACGAAGTATTCCAGACATATGTAAAGGCTCTTGCAACACAGATCCTTAACAATGACTATGCTAACCTTGATGAATTCTTCGCAGCAAAGTCTGATCTTGATGACACAACTGTAGAAGAGCACCACAAGGCAATGGTTGCTAAGATCGGTGAAAAGCTTTCTATCCGTCGTTTTGAAAAGATTTCTGGCGATGCAGTAGTATCTTACATCCATGCTGGTGGTAAGATTGGTGTTCTTGTTGAAGCTACAACAGATGCAAGCAACGATGCAGTACTTGAAGCTATGAAGAACGTTGCTATGCAGATCGCAGCTATGAACCCAAGTTATGTTTCAAGAGATGAAATCTCTGCAGACTTACTTGCAAAGGAAAAGGAAGTAGTTACATCTTCAGCAATCAATGATCCTGCAACACTTCCAAAGCCACTCCTTAACGCACTTCTTGATGAAGCAGTAGCAGGAGCAGCTATGTCTCAGGAAGATAAGGATGTTATCGCTGAGAAGAAGAACGATAAGTACCTCTTCAACTTCCTTTCAGCAGAAGGTGTTCAGGTTCTTCGTGACCTTGCAAACACTCATACAGCTGAATATGTTGAAAATAAGATCTTTGCTGGTCTTGTTGAAGGTCGTTTCAATAAGCACCTCAAGGAAATCTGCCTTGTAGACCAGGCATACGTTAAGGCTGAAGATAAGGAAAATGTTGGCCAGTACGTAGCAAAGGTTGCTAAGGAAAATGGTATTAACTTCTCTATCAAGAAGTTCGTTCGTTTCGAAACAGGCGAAGGTATTGAAAAGAAGCAGGAAGATTACGCAGCAGAAGTTGCTAAGGCAGCTCAGATCAACTAGTCTTTCTCTAAATACTGGAATTTACAATCAAGAGGTTGGACTTCCCAATCTCTTGATTTTTTTTATTTACAATACTATGATTTTTATGGTTGCAAATGGACTGTGCAGTTCATTCGCATGCTTTAAAATAAGGAATGAAAGATGAGGCATTTTCTCATGGATAAAAAAGAACTCTTAAGAAATATTGCAGCAAAGTCGGATGTGGATTTGATTCTGATCACAGATCCATTTTCTTTACGCTATTACACAGGTTTTCGTGGTGGAGAAGGTATTGCCCTGGTAACACCTGCTTCCGCTGTGCTGATTACGGATTCCAGATATACAGAGGCAGCTGGTAAAGAAAGTGATTTTGAGGTTATTGAATACAATAATAGCAATCCTCTGTTTGATATTATCAATGGAATTATGGATAAGGATCAGGCCTTCCGAATTGGTATTGAGGATCGTTCCATGACCTATTCTGACTTCCACAAGTATCGTCAGATGCTGAAGAGTGCGAAGTTATGGATTGCGCTGGATGCAGCCCTTTTAAAGCCACGTCAGATTAAGAGTCCGGAAGAGATTGCCACCCTTCGCAAGGCAGAATCCATTGGGGATAAGGCTTTCTCTGACATATTGAATATCATTAAGCCAGGCATGACTGAGCTGGAAGTGGCAATGGAACTGGAGTACGCCATGAAGAAGAATGGTGCAAATGGATTTTCCTTTGATACCATTGCTGCATCTGGTTTAAATTCTTCCATGCCTCATGCAATTCCATCTGAAAAGAAGATTGAAAATGGTGATTTCCTTACCATGGATTTCGGTTGTCTCTATGATGGTTACTGTTCGGATATGACCCGTACAATTTGTGTGGGTAAGGCTAGTCAGGAGCAAAAGGATGTTTATCAGATTGTTTTGGATGCTCACCTGCAGATTTTGGAGAAGATGAAGCCGGGAATGGTATGTAAGGATGTGGATTCTATTGCCAGATCTTATATTTCAGATAAAGGATACGGTGCCTATTTTGGTCATGGCTTAGGTCATTCAGTAGGACTTTATATTCATGAGAGTCCTGCCCTCAATACAAGGGATATGACAATTCTTCGCCCTGGTATGATTGAAACGGATGAACCCGGTATTTATTTACCTGGAAAGTTCGGTGTTCGTATTGAGGATATGTGTCTGATTACAGAGGAGGGCTGTGAGTCTCTTGCAAACTCTCCAAAGGAACTGATTGAGCTTTAAATAATAGTCGTGCTAAGTCAATTTGCCGGAAATTGTTTCTGATTGAATGAATTTAAGCGAAAAATCGACGAAAGTCCTTTATTTATGCGGGGTTCCGTCGAAAAGTGCTTGCATTCTCCTTTATTTTCGGCTATTATGAATAAGACTTATAGACAATGCTTGGAGTGGGTTCGTAAATCGAACCCACTCCTTTGTATGTAGGAGGTTTAATTGAAGAGAGCAGAAATTGAAGCAAGAACCGAAGAGTTACTTGCACCGATTCTTGAAGAAGGAAATTTTATTCTTTGGGATGTTTCCTATGTGAAGGAAGGCAAAGATTTTTATCTTCGTGTCTTCGTTGATAAGGAAGGTGGAATTGATATTAATGATTGTGTTGATATCAGCCACAAATTAGATGAGAAGATGGAAGCAGAGGACTATATCGCCGATGCTTATACACTGGAGGTTTCATCACCAGGACTGACAAGACCTCTTCATAAAGACCGTGAAATGTCACTTAGTATTGGACGACTTGTATTTGTGAAGCTTTATGCAGAAGAAAATGGTGCTAAGGAATTCCTTGGTACTCTGAAGGATTTTGATGCAGAGCATGTGACAATCCTTGCAGATACGGAAATTACATTTACCAGAAAGAATATTTCTCAGATTCGCTTAGAATTTGAAGACTAGTTTCTGGATGGATAAAATCCATCAAAATAAATGTTTATTAATTTTCAATGAAAATAGTATATAGGAGGACGAAATGGCAAAGGCAAAGGCTAACAAAATTGATTTAGGTGCATTAACTGACCTGGAGAGAGAAAAAGGAATTGACCGTGATCAGATGATCACAGCTATGGAAAAGGCTATGATTTCATCTTGTGAGGTTGATTATGGTAAGGATTGTAAGGCAGAGGCTCATATCAATCACGAAACAGGTGTAATTAAGCTTACAGTTCAGAAGGCAGTTGTAGAAAAGGTTATGAACCCTAAGACTGAAATCAGTGTTGAGAATGCAAGACATATCAATATCAATGCTGAAGCAGGGGATACCGTAACTGTTGATGTTGATCCAGCTCACTTTGGTCGTGTAGCTGCTCAGCGTGGTAAGAGCATTATTCAGCAGTCTATTAAGGAATTCGAAAGAGCTGCACAGTATACATATTTCCACGCTAAGGAACATGATATTGTAACAGGTATTGTTGAGCGTTATAGCGGAGATAACCTGGTTGTTAATCTGGATGCTAAGGCTGAAACAATGCTTCCAAGAAAGGAAATCATTCCTGGAGAGCATTATGGTCCTAACGATAGAATTAAGCTTTACATTGTTGAAGTACATGAAGGCCGTAAGAGAGCTGAAGGCAAGGGTACAGGTGATTGCAGAATCGTTGTATCTCGTACACATCCTGATTTAGTTAAGCGTCTCTTCGAAAGAGAAGTTGCTGAAATTGAAGAAGGCATTGTTGAAATCAAGAGCATTTCACGTGAAGCTGGTTCGCGTTCTAAGATTGCAGTTCATTCAAATGATGAGAATGTGGATGCAGTCGGCGCTTGTGTTGGTCAGAACGGTTCTCGTGTAAATGCAATCGTTACAGAACTTCACGGTGAAAAGATGGATATCATTCAGTGGGATGAAAACCCTGCTGTATTTATTGAAAATGCACTTCGCCCAGCCAAGGTTGTATCTGTTCGCATGAACGAAGATGGAACAGAAGCACGCGTAGTGGTTCCTGACTATCAGCTTTCACTTGCCATTGGTAAGGAAGGTCAGAATGCACGTCTTGCAGCACGTCTTACAGGTTTCAAGATTGATATTAAGAGTGAGTCACAGCAGGCAGCTCTTGACAATGGAGATTTTGAAGATGAGGGTCTCGTAGATGATCTTGATGATGCAGCACTTGACATCGAAGAGGATGATGCTGAGTAAGACAAGGATTTATTTGATAGAAAGCAGTGAATAATTAATTAATGAGTAAGAGGAAAAATCATAAAAAGGATGCATTGCGCATTTGTCTTGGTTGTGGACTTGAACATCCAAAGAAAGAAATGATGCGAATCCTTCTGACCCATGGGGAGGAAACACTTGATCCAACAGGCAGAATGAATGGCAGAGGTGCGTATTTATGCAGAAATTCTTCTTGCATTGAAAAAGCTTTCGCTGAAGGAAAAATTTCAGAGGCTGTTCGCGATAAGTCATTGGATGATTTAGAACAGTACAAATGGAATTTCCTTAGCCTTGCAGCAAAAGCTGGAGCTGTAGCTTCTGGAGAGTTTCAGGTAGAAGAAGCGATTCAAAAGGGAAGCGCCTGGCTGGTCATTGTTGCGGAAGATGCGTCTGATAACACATCGCATAAATTCGAAAGCAAATGTTCTTTTTACCAAGTCCCATTTACAAAATGCGGATCGAAGGAACTTTTGGGTGCAAGAATTGGTAAGGAAATGAGAAGCATGGTTGCAATTTGTGATGAGTCCTTTGCAACCAAAGCTTATGGTTTATTTGGAATAGAGACAGAGTAGGATTTGCTTGGAGGAAATTGAATGGAAAATACTGAGAATAAGAAGACAACATCCGCAGAGTCAGAATCTGCAACAAAAAAAGTAGTGAAGAAGGCTACTACAGCTGCTAAAACAGCTACAAAATCTTCTAGTGCCGGCAAATCTACTGGTGCTCGTAAACCACAGAAGAGAAAAATGTCTCTTTCTGACAGCATTCATGAGGCTCTTCTGAAGAAGGGAAGAGAAGCAGAAGAAAAGCGTCTGGCTGCTGAAAAGAAAAAGGCAGAAGCTGAAGAAGCTATTCGTGCAGAAGAAGAAAAGAAAGCTGCTGAAGAAGCTGCTGCTCTTGCTGCAGTAGAAGCTGAAAAGAAAGCTGCTGAAGAAAAAGCGGCTGCTGAAAAGGCAGAAGCAGAAGCGGCGTCCAAGGCTGCTGAAGAAGCTGAAAAGAAAGCTTCAGAGAAGAAGACAGAGAAGAAGACAGAAAAGAAGACAGAAAAGAAGACTGAAAAGAAGGTAGAAAAGAAGGTAGAAAAGAAGGCAGCTGAGGATAAGCCAGCTCGTAAGCCGAAGAAGACAGAATCTACTGACAATAAGACAGAGAAGAAGGTTCGTCCTGCTAAGAAGGATGAACCTCCTGTTCAGCCTGAAGAAAAGCCAGCAAAGAAAGATAAAGAAAAAGCTAAGACAGAAGAAGTACAGCGCGTTTCTAAGAAAAAGAAAAAAGAAGAAGACGAAGCTGCAATCTTAGAGAGAGAAGCAAAGAGAAAGCAGCAGGAAAAGGCTGCAAAGGCAAATGCTCGTAAGGCTAAGTCTCAGAGGAATGGTAAGGCAGAAACTCCTAAGTCTCAGCCAAAGCCACAGTCAAAGAAGGAAGAAGATACAATTAAGACAATCACTATTCCTGAAGAAATTTCTCTTCGTGATCTGGCTGATAAAATTAAAATTCCTGTAAATCAGCTGATTAAGAAACTCTTTATGGAAGGCAAGATGTATACAGTAAATACTTTGCTGAACTATGAAGAAGCTGCTGAAGTTGCTATGGAATATAACTTCATTGCTGATGAAGAAGAAAAGATTGATCCAGTTGAAGAAGTAATGAAGGATACTGAGGATGCTGAAGAGGATATGGTTTCCAGGCCTCCTGTTGTCTGCGTAATGGGTCACGTTGACCATGGTAAGACATCCCTTCTGGATGCGATTCGTTCAACAAGCGTAACATCAGGGGAAGCTGGTGGTATTACACAGGCTATCGGTGCTTCTGTTGTTAAGGCTGGAGACCGTGAAATCACATTCCTGGATACTCCTGGACATGAGGCATTCACAGCTATGCGTATGCGTGGTGCTCAGTCTACTGATATTGCAATCCTTGTTGTAGCTGCTGATGATGGTGTAATGCCTCAGACAATTGAAGCAATCAACCATGCTAAGGCTGCTGACATTCAGATTATTGTTGCTGTAAATAAGATTGATAAGCCTGCTGCTAACGTTGAACGTGTTAAGCAGGAACTTACAGAATATGGTCTTGTTGCTGAAGACTGGGGTGGTGAGACAATTTTCTGCCCAGTATCTGCTAAGACAGGTGAAGGTATTGATAACCTTCTGGATATGGTACTTCTTACAGCAGATATGCTTGAACTGAAGGCTAATCCTAATAGAAAGGCTCGTGGTCTTGTTATCGAGGCTCGTCTTGATAAGGGTCGTGGTCCAGTAGCTACACTTCTTGTACAGAAGGGTACACTTAAGGTGGGTGAATTCATCGCCATCGGTGAAGCTCATGGACGTGTAAGAGCCCTTACAAATGATAAGCATAAGAATGTTAAGGAAGCACTTCCTTCAACTCCGGTAGAGGTTATCGGTTTAGATAAGGTTCCTGCAGCTGGTGATATCTTCGTTGCATGTGCAAACGAAAAGGAAGCAGCTAAGATTTCTGATGCTTATGTTGAGAGAGCAAAAGACAAACTCATTTCCTCAACAAAATCACATGTTACTCTGGATGCTCTCTTTGATGAGATGCATGCAGGTACTCTGAAGGATCTTAACCTTATTATTAAGGCTGATGTTCAGGGGTCTGTTGAAGCTCTTAAGCAGAGCTTACTTAAGCTTTCAAATGAAGAAGTTGTTGTTAAGTGTATCCACTCTGGCGTAGGTGCAATCACTGAATCCGATGTAACACTTGCTGCAGCATCTAATGCAATTATTATTGGATTTAACATTCGCCCTGATGCACAGGCTAAGTCTCTGGCGGATCAGCAGAAGGTTGATATCCGTCAGTATCGTGTTATCTATAACGTTATCGATGATATTGAAGCAGCCATGAAGGGTATGCTTGATCCTATCTTCGAAGAAAAGGTTATTGGACACGCTGAAGTTCGTAAGACATTCAAGGCTTCACAGATTGGTATTATAGCAGGTTCCTTCATCCTTGACGGTTCTATTGAACGTGATAGCAAGGCTAGAATTACTCGTGGAAATGATCTGATCTTTGAAGGAAATGTTGCTTCTCTGAAGCGCCTTAAGGATGATGTTAAGGAAGTTAAGGCTGGATATGAATGTGGTATCGTATTCGAAGGATTCACGGATATTCGTGAGGGCGATATGATCGAAGCATACAAGATGGTAGAAATTCCTCGTTAATTAATTTACAGGAGAACAAATGAGACAAAAGAGTTTTAAAGGTTCCAGAATTAATAGTGACGTGCAGAGAGTAATCTCTCACGTCATTGGATATGAAATTAAAGATCCTAGAGTCAGCGGTCAGTTCATTTCTGTTGTAAAAACTGAAGTAACCAAGGACTTAAAGGAGTGCAAATGTTATGTGAGCATTCTTGGACAGGGAGCTGCACAGAACGATTCTATGAAAGAAGCAATGAAGGGGCTGCAGAGAGCAGAGGGATTTATCCGTTCTCGTCTTGCAGAAGCATTGAATCTTCGAAATACACCACAAATCACATTTGTACTGGATCATTCCATTGAATATGGTGTAGAAATGTCCAAAAAAATTGATGAAGTTCTTCGTCAGGACCATGAAAAGAATGGTTCTGAGGGAAAGGATATGGGTGAATAAATGTTACCGGATGCGAGGGAAAAAGCTAAAAAATTCCAGCATATGATTGAACAGGCATCAAGCATCGCGATTATTGGTCACGTAAATCCTGATGGAGATTGCATCGGTTCCAATCTTGGTCTTTATAATTACATTATTGATAATTATAAAGATAAGAAGGTGGATGTATATGAAGAATCTTTTTCATCATCCTTTAAGTTTTTAAATGGTGCGAAAAAGATTAAGCATGATACAAGCGGTGACTCCTATGAACTTGCTATATCTGTAGATGTATCTGATGTGGAACGCCTTGGAAAGTTCAAGGAACTGTATAACACATCCATTTCTACAGCTTGTATCGATCATCATGTTAGCAATAAGGGCTTTGGGGATTTTTGCTATATCGATCCTGATGCTTCAAGTGCCTGTGAGGCCCTTGTAGACATTCTCGATTTAGAAAAGATTAGTCTGAATGCTGCGCAGAGTCTGTATTTAGGTATTGTTCATGATACAGGCGTATTCAAGTATGGTGCCACGAGTCGACACACCATGGAAGTTGCTGGAGCACTTTTGGAAAAGGGTGTTGATAGTGCCTATATTATTGATGAGACTTTCTATAAAAAGTCTTATAAGCAGAATCTTTTGATGAGCCGCGTTATTTTAGAGTCCAATCTCTATGAGGGTGGAAAAGTAATTAGCGGTTACATTTCAAAGGAAATGTTTAAAGAGTTCAAATGTATGAAGCAGGATACGGAAGGCATTGTGGAACAGCTTCGTCTCACTGATGGTGTAGAAGTTGCAATCTTTGCTTATCAGCTTGCAAAGAAGTCTTATAAATTTAGTCTTCGTGCAAAAAACTATGTGGATGTAAATGCCATTGCTCAGCATTTTGGTGGTGGTGGACATATTCGTGCAGCTGGTTTTTCTGTGGAAGATTATGAAAAGACCATGGAGGAACTCCTTCCTATGGTTAAGGAGCAGTTGAAATAATACATGGTTAGTGGAATTGTAAATGTGTATAAGGAGCCCGGCTTTACTTCCTTCGATGTGGTTGCGAAGTGCCGGGGCATCTTTAGACAAAAGAAAATAGGACATGCAGGAACGCTCGATCCAATTGCTGAGGGCGTTCTTGTTATTTTACTGGGTAGCGCAACAAAACTTTCTGATTATCTTACTGTTCAGGATAAGGTTTATGAAGCGACGGCTCTTCTTGGTCGTGATACAGATACTTATGATATCAGCGGCCGGACTCTGGCGGAGGCAAGCGCTACAGATCTTTTGTCTCTCACTGAAGAGAAGATAATGGATGCGCTAAACTCATTTGTAGGAAAGCAGATGCAGCTACCTCCAATCTATTCCGCCTTAAAGAAGGACGGAAAGAAGTTGTATGAGTATGCTCGTGAGGGTAAAGAGGTGGAGATAGCGGCTCGCCCAATTGAGATTTATTCCATTCAGCTCTTAACCATTGATGGTTTAGGGAGTTCTGATGTGAGGGTACGCTTTCTTGTGCATTGTTCCAAGGGTACTTATATCCGCAGTCTTTGTCACGATTTGGGTCAAAAACTTTCTGTACATGCTTGTATGGAAAAACTTATTCGTAAAGAAACCTATGGACTTTCTTCTGATGATGGACTGACACTGGGGCAGTTGCAGGAGTTAAAAGACAAGGGTTGTCTGAATGATGCAGTGGAACCATTATCTACAGTGCTTGCGTCACTGCCTAAGGTAAAGGTGAAAGACAGTGGTGATAAGCTTCTGATTAATGGAAATAAATTGCAGCCGGGAATGATTTCCTTTGAAAGCCAGGAGGCTGAGGAAATGTTTTTTGCTTCTTTGGAAAAAAATAGGGAAGAAGATCAGGATGCAAGACATTTATCCCCAAAGGATCTTGCGGTTTTCCGCGAAGGAAAGATATATGCCATCTATCGGTATGATGAGGATGGCCAGGTATTTAAGCTAAATAAAATGCTTAGAAATGAAGGATAATTCCTTTAAATAATAATTTACAGAATGTAAATGGAATGTGAGTAGACTAGAATGCAGGGTAGTGCAGTAACGATTGGAAAATTTGATGGCTTTCATAAAGGACATCAGCTTTTACTGAATACATTAAGGCAGCAGGCACTTGATCGTGATTTATCCTCTGTTGTTTTTAAGATTGATAGCAGAGAGACCCAGATTCTTTCTGACGGTGAACAGCGAGAGATTATGAAAGAGATGAAAATCGATCGTTTTATTCGTCAGCTTTTTACGGCAGACTTTGCCAAGATGGAAGCGGAAGAGTTTGTGCTTGATATTTTAGTGCGTTCCCTGCATGCAAAGGTCATTGTAGTTGGAAAAGATTTTCAATTTGGAAAAAATCGAAAAGGTAATGTTTCTTTACTTGAAAAGATGTCTAAAGAGTGTGGCTTTGAAGTCTATGCTCTGGATAAGGAAGAGTATGGAGATGGGGCTATTAGTTCTACCAGAATTAGACAGGCTATTTCAGAAGGTAGAGTGGAAGATGCTTATTCGATGATGGGACATCCATTTGGATTTTCTGGAACAGTAGAGCATGGTAAAAAAATAGGTACAAGTCTTGGCTTTCCTACCATTAATATCATGCCAGGAACAGAAAAGATGGTGCCAGAATTTGGTGTATATGCTTCACATACCATTGTCACAGATGAAAATGGTAGCAGCACATTTAACAGCATCACAAATGTAGGAAATAATCCCACTGTTTCAGACGGAAAGACGGTTACGGTTGAAACATTTATTTATGACTTTGATCAGGATATTTATGGTAGTCATGTAGATGTGGAACTGGTTAAATTTCTTCGTCAGGAACAGAAATTTGCATCTTTTGAAGATCTGCAAAAACAGATAGGCCGTGATATTGAGACTAGCAAAAAATACTTGTAGATTACAGTGCTGCTAGTATATTATATATGGGTATGCACCAGTAGCTCAGTGGATAGAGCAATGGCCTCCGGAGCCGTGTGCGTAGGTTCGATTCCTATCTGGTGCAGTTACAGTTGAAAAATTATTTTTTATATTTGAAGGAAAGGGATAGATATGACAAGGGAAGTTCGATCAAAGCAGATTAAATTAAAAGTTCTGTTAAGTGTAATTTGGATTGTGTTTTTATCAGCACTTGTTGTATTTGGCGTATACACATTTAAGAAAAGAAAGACCATTGGTCAGGATCTGGGCTTCACATCCAAATATGCATACGATACCAATATTAATCAGGATGTAAATGCACTTGTCATTACTTACTTAAATGCTTTAGCTACTGCAGATCAGCAGACATTAAAGTCATGCGTTACGAATCCTTCTCAGTACGATAATATGGCAACGGTTGAAAGCCGTTCTAAGATTATTACAGGCTACAATAATGTGAATGTATATAGTCTTCCGGGTGTAAATGAGGATGAATACCTTGTATATGCAGTTGCAAATATTTCTATTGCCAATATTTCATCCCAGCCACTTGATATTGTTCCAAAGCTTTATATCGTAAAACGTAATGGTAATTATCTGATTAACAATGAAGTGCCAGAAGCAGATGTGGCTGATCTTGAAAGCCAGGCTGATGCTTCCGCAGATATTCAGGAACTTTACTCTATGGTTAAGACAGATGAAGAAGAGAAGGCAGCACAGGATCCTGCTTTCAAAGAATTCCTTGAAAAATTGAAATAAGTTAATGTATACCGCGATGGTTCGTCCATCGCAGTTTTTTTATTGCTTCCGTGAGAACAAATTGATTAGAATGTTTTAACACTTTTGACAGAATTTTAGTATAATGTGATAAGACATTTGTCTAATAATTTGTATGGGATTGTATAGTATGAGAGAAAAAACTGAAAAAGTGAATATTGGTGACATTGCTAAGATGGCTGGGGTTTCCAAAGCGGCAGTGTCGAGATATTTTAATCACGGTTATATTTCTGATGAAAAAAAAGAATTAATAAGAAAAGTTGTCGAGGAAACTGGTTACCAACCTTCCATTCAGGCTGCGCATTTACGCACAAAAAAGACGAATACGGTTGGTGTGATTGTTCCTAAGCTTTCTTCATATTCCATTGGCAAATTAGTGGATGGTCTCTTAACGGTATTTAATGAGAATAAATATTACACATTACTTGCGGTTACTCAGAATGATCCTGAAAAGGAATTAGAGTATTTACATGCATTTCAAAATCATAGCGTAGATGGCGTAATCCTTATGGGAACAGTACTTACACCAAAGCATAAAGAATTAATTCGTGATTTACAGGTTCCTGTTGTTATTACAGGTCAGCATTTTAATGGTTTCAATTGTGTCTATAATGATGACTATAATGCTATGTATGAAATCACAAAAAAAGTTCTTTGTTAAATGTCAACTAAAAATGTACAAATATTCCGATATAAAAATGTACAATTTACGATTCTGAGCTATCACTGGTATATTCTTTTAGGCGGTAAGATTTTCCAGATATTGTGACAACATGAG
>Ga0129311_1001143_pt1 | contig 19777 bp, 12 predicted proteins | sample Go1ome_FD_94435 | JGI IMG/M metagenome (GOLD analysis project Ga0129311, IMG submission 94435) | Western lowland gorrila individual fecal microbial communities from Wisconsin, USA - Go1022B metagenome | ecosystem: Host-associated > Mammals > Digestive system > Large intestine > Fecal | place... | reverse complement strand
CATCACAAAGGCTGGAAAAGAAGTAAAGGGAAGTTTGGAAGCGGATAACAAAGATCTGGCAATGGCAGAACTGAGAAGGCAGGAGCTGACCGTTATCGATCTGGGAGAACAGAGCTTCCTGACGAAAGACATCGATATCCAGATCGGCGGATGGCCCAAGGCCAGGGATCTAAGCGTCATGTGCCGCCAGTTCGTCAGCATGACCAAAGCGGGCGTCAGCATCCTCGAATCCCTGAAAATGCTCTGCGAACAGACAGAGAACAAGAGATTGCAGGATGCACTGAAGGAAGTCCGTATCAGCGTGGAAAAGGGTGAGACCCTGGCAGATTCCATGGCGGAGCACCCGAAGGTATTCCCGGCGATCATGGTGAACATGGTGGCTGCCGGTGAAGCATCCGGTAGCCTGGAAACGGCACTCGACCGAGTGGCGGTGCAGCTGGAGAAAAACAGTAAGACCCAGGCAATGCTGAAAAAGGCAATGATTTATCCAGTGGTAGTTTGTATTGTAGCTGTCATTGTGACGATTGTAATGTTGGTAAAGGTAATCCCTTCCTATGAAGATATGTTTAGTCAGTTGGGAACAGATTTACCTTGGATTACTAAGTTTTATGTGAATTTGAGCCATGGCATACAAAATTATTGGTTTATTATTATTCCGGTTATTATTGCGGCGGCAATTGGAATTAAATATTTTGCAGGTACGAATCCCGGAAAACATGTATTTGGCAAGATTGCTTTGAAACTGCCGCTTTTCAAAAAACTAACCGTGAAGTCGGCAGCCGCTATGATGGCGAGAACCCTGAGTACACTGATGGGTGCAGGTGTTCCGTTGATTGAAGCTGTGGATATCGTATCCGGAGTTATGAGTAATATCTATTTTAAAGAAGCCTTACAGGATGCAAGAGAAGAAATTACCATTGGTATGCCTTTATCCAGACCATTACAGGAGAGTGGATTGTTTCCTCCTATGGTATACCAGATGATCCGCATCGGTGAAGAAGCCGGTAGTACGGAAGAAATGTTGGACAAGATTGCAGACTACTATGATGAAGAAGTAGAGATGGAAATTCAGTCCTTGATGGCTGCTTTGGAGCCTATGATCATTATTGTATTGGCAATCGTAGTAGGCGGATTGATTGCGGCATGTATGGCACCTATGGTATCTATGTATGCAGCATTGGATAATTTATAATATTGGATTATCCGTTCTGTGTAGGGACAGGACGATAATTAATAAATGGGGCGGAAAACTTACTACCCTGAAATTAAAAAACACATAAAAAGGAGAATGTAATTATGAACAAGAAACAGAAGAGCTTAACTAACAAAGGTTTCTCCCTGGTAGAGCTGATCATCGTTATTGCTATTATGGCAGTTTTGATTGGTGTACTGGCACCTCAGTATTTGAAATATGTTGAAAGATCCAGAGAATCTGCTGATCTTGATAACTACCAGACTATTTTAACAGCATTACAGGTAAATGCATCGGATTCTCAGGCTACTCATAAGTTAACAGCTGGTACAATTACATTTGCAGTAAATACAGCTCCTGCTTTTGCAACTACAAATGCAGCTGATGTACTTAAAGATGCTTCTGCAGACCCTTCCGGATTAAAAACGAAGAGCACCAAGTATGGTGATGCTGTATTAACAATTGCTGTTGATGCTAATAATGTACCCACATTTACGACAGATAATTCCGATTTAGCACAGGCTCTTGGAATCAAAGTAACACCGTAATTAAAATGTTGAAAGGCACCTGACATGCTCCCAACAATTCTTCTCTACATAGTGATTTTCCTTTATGGAATCGTGATCGGTAGCTTCCTCAATGTGTTGATCTACCGTATCCCGAAAAAAGAGAATATTGTAACGACCAGGTCTCACTGCATGAACTGCGGTTATCAGCTGCGGTGGTACGACCTCGTACCGCTGTTCAGCTACCTGGCGCTGGGAGGTAGATGTCGGAAATGCAAGGCACATATCTCCGCTCAGTACCCCATCATTGAGGCACTGAACGGAGTGCTGTACCTGCTCGTATTCTGGAAATATGGGATGAGCGTGGATTCCCTAGTCTACTGCTTGTTGTTTAGTGCACTTCTTGCTTTAAGTGTGATTGATTTCAGAACATATGAGATCCCTGTGGGATTTAACTTATTTATACTGACACTGGGGCTGATCCATGGAGTCTTCCACTATACACAGTGGCTGGATTTCCTGATCGGCTTCCTGTGTGTCAGTGTATTTTTACTTATTCTGTACTACGCTACCGGTGGCAGAGCCATTGGCGGCGGTGATGTGAAGCTGATGGCGGTCTGTGGACTGTTACTCGGCTGGAAATTGATCATTTTCGCATTTTTACTGGGATGTATCATTGGTTCCGTGATCCATCTGATCCGTATGAAAGTAAGCGGCGAAGGACATGTTCTCGCCATGGGACCGTATCTCTCCGCAGGGGTGGCAGCCGCTGTCCTGTGGGGCAATGAATTCTTACAGTGGTATCTGGCTCTGTATCATTGAGACCGGGTACTTACATCTGATATGAGATTAGAAAGTTCTTGGGACACTTTTTCCGTCCCAAATACGATAAAGAACCGATAAGAGGAAGGGTAGAAGCATGGCAATGAACAATCGCGTATTGAGTATTGAGATCGGTAACTCCTTTACGAAGATCTGCGAGATCGATTATAAGGTGAAGAAACCGAAGGTCTATAAGGTATTGACCGTCGAGACCCCCGAAGGCGTCGTGGTGGACGGTATGCTGCAGCCGACGCAGGAGTATGCGGATCACCTGGTGAACGCACTGGGCACGAACGGCATCCGCACGAAGAGAGTGATCTTCACCATTTCTTCTACCAGAGTGGCGAGCCGTGAGGTACAGATCCCGAACGTGAAGGCGAGCAAGATCGAGGCACTGGTGAAGACCAACGCGAACGATTATTTCCCTGTGGATCTGACCCAGTATGAGATCGGACATTATCTGGCAGGCGGACTGACCGAGGACGGGAAGCTGCGTGTCATGGCACTGGCAGTACCCAGGGCACTTTTAAACAGCTATTACCAGCTGGCGCAGATGTGCGGCTGGGAAGTCGAGTGCTTCGATTACAGCAGCAACAGCTTATACCAGATCCTTCGTGATGAGAAGTCCGAAAAAGTTACCATGATGATCAAGATCGATGAGAACAATACCATCGTGACCGTGCTTTCCGCCGGCAAGGTGCTGCTGCAGAGAACCGTAGCATACGGCGTGCAGGATGCCATCGAGACCATGATTGCTTCCGGTGCTTATGCCGTGAACGATCCCATGAGCGCGGTAGAGCGTTTCCAGAAGAAGACCTGCCTGAACAGAGTATTGCATCAGGGAGATAAGCTCTGGGAGGAAAATGCCGGACGCTGGGAAGACGAAGATGCCGGCAATGTGGAAGTCACAGCAGCCAGACAGAAGATCACTTCTTCCCTGGAGCCTCTGATCGTCGGCGTCAGTCGTGTCATTGATTTCTATGATTCCAGAAACGGTGATACACCGATTGAGAGGACTTACGTCACCGGCCTCGGCGGCAGCTTCAGCGGCATGAGCAAGCTGTTCACCAACTGCCTGGAGCGCAAGGTACATACCCTGTCCGAGATGGATGACAAGATCGGCATGAGCAAGGCCATCCGTTCCACCAGACCCGCAGCCTATATTTCCTGCCTGGGTGCAGTACTTGCCCCCGTGGGACTGATCGACAAGAGCCAGCAGAAGGCCAAGGGCATGACCGTAGTCAGCGGCACGAACTACACCTTCGTCAGTGTGGCGGTCCTGGTATTGGGTGTGATCCTGTCCATCGCCATGGCAGTGACTTCCCTGACCAGATACTTCGGCACCGTGGCGGAGAATGTGGCATTACAGGCGAGAGTCGAGGAATTACAGCCTGCGCAGGCAGTATATAATGAATATCTCTCAACGGCAGCACAGTATGATAAATATAAATATCTGTATGAGTATACCGAGAATCCCAATGAGAATCTCGTAGAGTTCATCAATGAGCTGGAACAGATATTACCCAGTAGCTTCTGGACCAACAGCTTCAGTTCGGATCTGGAAGGAATCAGCATGTCCGTGTCTGTCGTTGGCAAAGAAGCAGCGGCGAGAACGATCTTGAATATCAGAAATATGAAGAGTATTTCCGATGTACAGATCAGCAATATTACAGATACGCAGAATGAACTGGGAGAATCGACGGTTACCTTCTCCATTACAGGTACGTATGCGGATCTGAACGAAGAAACAGAAGAGACAGAAGAGACCGGAGAGATCTCCGGTACCACAGCACAGTAGGAGGCGGATAAGAGATGAAAGTAAAAAAGAGTGAAATTCAGCTTTTGATCGCGGTACTTGGAATCCTCCTCGTTGTGGTGACTTATTTCCTGGTATATGCGAAGTTCAATGATTTGTCGGATTCTATGGAAAGTCAGAATATGTCATTAAGATCCCAGGTGTCTAATTTGGAGATACTGGATCAGCGTAAAGCGGATTATCTGGCTGCTACCGAGAAGATGAAGACATATATTACCGGATTCGAGAATCGTTTCCCGGCAGATATTTTACCGGAAGACAGCATTATGATGGTGAAGAACATGGAAACAGCGACCAGAACCTATGTCGCTAACATTTCTTTCGGTACGATTGCAGAAGTGGCTTATGATGCACAGGCTTCCGCAGATAATTCTGCCCTGGCGGCTGCAACAGCAGATGCACCGGCGGATACCGCAGCAGCGGAAGCAGATGCCGCAGTGTCCGGCACAGATACGACCACGGTGACGACATCCCCTGTCTCTACAGAAGGAACAGCATATGGGGATACTCATATGTATGAGGTGCCTCTGGGCATCAGCATTGAATGCACCTATGATGATTTCAAGGGGCTGGTTCGATATATTTACAATCAGCAGGAGCGTCAGAGCATTCAGGGCGTGAACATCAGCTATAACGGTGATAGCGGAAAATTGTCCGGCAATATGAACCTGAATACGTATTATCTGTTGGGCACGGATAAGGTATATGGTGAACCTTATATTCCCGATATGCCCATGGGTGTACAGACGATATTCGGAAACATGAACTAATAGATTTGATAATCGGGAGTTGTCGTAATGCAGAAGCATAGGAAGAAAAGACAACTGAATAATGAAGGCTTTTCCCTGGTGGAGCTTCTGATCGCCATTGTGATCCTCTCAATCATTGTAGTGCCCCTGCTGCACAGCTTTGTGACCTCTGCCAGAACGAACGCCAAGTCCCGCAGCACCATGCATGCCACAGCCATTGCTGAAGATGTCATGGAAATGTTCGAGGCACATTCTCTGGAGGAAATGTCCGATATTTACACGGGTGCTTCACCTGCGGGATTTACCAATACCGCAGTAAAAGACGACACGACCGGCATCTGGACCTACACGATCCGGGACGATTCTACCACTTCCGGTACTTATGATGTAGTGGTGAAGGTGGATCCCACAGCCTACAGTGCGGTGAACAGTGTGGCACAGGTAGATATCAGTAATCTGGCGGGTAATCTGAATGCTGTCTACAGCGAAGCAGCGGACGGCGCTAAGGAAGCTTATTCTTATTTCGGCGGAGGACTCTATACAGCAGATATCATGCAGCATACTACACGGAAGACCGAGATCAATATTGACAGCAGTAAGATCAACGTAACGCTGGCAACGGGAGCTACGGTGGAGACAGAAACCTATCTTGTCACAGCTTCCACAACGTATCATTGTGATCCTACAAGACTGGCAACGGGCAGATCTCCGGACTATCCGCAGACGGGAGCGGATTATGTGATTTTTTCCAACGAAGACAGTGTGCGCAGCCGTGCAGCACAGGTAAATGATGTCAGCGAGCTTGGCAATCAGTTGGCGAATATCATTGTCTGTGTACAGCCTCGTGTGGAGAGTGCGCACTACGATGCCGGAAGACCTGCCATTATAGACCGGATAGTGTTCAACAACCCGGACAATGTGGAGACGAATCTGCTGGTAGTGGAGCAGACCGAGAGACAGGATAGAATAGATATGTTGAGGGATGTCTTCGCGACAGATTATGATACCATGCGCAGTAAGTATGGGATATCTTTGGAACTGCGGGAAGCATGGCCCGGCTGGATGCCCGCCCCCGGCACGACACAGACGTCTGCGGGAACTCTTCGCACGAATCTGCTGGACGAGAGTGACGGACTTACGGCATATGTATTTGAGAATTCCAGCATGACCGGCGCGGGAGCCGGAACGGGACTTAATTATGAACTGGCGAAGAACATCATGTCAGTGACGAATCTGACACCGGCCAGGACACAGGACCGTATTTACGACATGGAAGTGAAGGTCTATGCACAGGATAAGATCGCAGACGGCAGCCCGATCATTACTATGACAGGAACGGTAACGGAATAACAGGAGAATCCGGAAGGAAGCGTAAGAACCATGAAGATACGTGGCAGAGACTTCAAATTACATAAACAGACGGACGATAAGGGCTCGGCAATGGTCGTAGTGATCATAGCTATGGCCTTTATCGGCATTTTAGCCAGTGTTTTGATGTATATGTCCTTATTGAACTATCAGATGAAGGCGAATAACCTGCAGGCGAAGGACAACTTCTATTCGGCAGAGACAGTGCTGGATGAGATCCGTGTCCGTATGGAAGAACAGGTGTCCACATCCCTGGGAGATGCCTACACGCAGATTCTGGTGAACTATGATGACACTTCCGTATCCGAGAAGGAGAGTAAGCTCCGCTATGCGTTCTTGAGCAGTATGCAGAAGGCGTATCAGTGCAGCGATACCGCCAGCTTAAATTACTATGATTTAAAGAAATTGTTTGACAGTCTGTCACCGGAGGTACAGAAAAATACAGTATTACAGACCGGTGACGGAGTCAATTCCTATACGATCCGGATGGTGGACGGCACCGAGCAGATGACAGGCACAAACGGCTCCGGAGATGCGGTGAGTGATCTGCCTAAGGGACAGCTTACCCTGTTCACGGACGGATTATCTTTTCAGAAATTAAAGGTGACTTATACCGATGATAATGGTTATGTCTCTGTGATCCAGACGGATATCCGCGTGAAAATGCCGGATATGAGCTTTGCACAGGCCGTAAGCCTGCCTTCACTGACCGGCATGTCACTGGTGGCGCAGAAAAATATTCAGGTGGTAGCAGAGAGTGGCAATTTCAGCAACGCTAAGATCGCCGGAAGCTTCTATGCGGACAAGGTACTGGTGGGTAATGAGGACGATACAAACAGTAAATACGTGACCCTGACCCTGGCAGAGCCGACAGGTAAGGAAAATGATGATAAGCGTATGGTAGCGGCTACGGAACTGTATCTGGGCAAGGGTGCAACACTGGAATCCGACAGCTATGGAGAACTGTGGGCAGGCAAGATCACCATGCACGGAGCAGCGACATCTACCGGCAGCGCGAATATGAATTTCAAGGGAAATGATGTCTATGTAGCGGGAGATCTGAGCATAGACGGCGCAAATAATAATTTCACCGCAGGCAGTCTGGTGGATGAGAATTACTCCGGACAGTATATAGGCTTCGGCACCGGGGAGAACGGTGACAGCAGTGCCATCGTAGTCAACGGTACCGGTACGGATATTGACTTAAGCGGTCTGATCAATCTGACTCTGGCAGGCAATACCTATATTGCCACGAAGACTGCTAAGGATAATCTCACCGAGGCGGATGGGAATCTCAATGGCAGCGCCTCTGACCGCAAGGATGTCCTGATGGGGCAGTCCATCGCAGTCAAAAGTGACCAGCTGGCATATCTGGTACCGGCAGATCTGATAAAACAGCGTTCCAATCCTGTGACTAAGGAGCAGGCAGATACCATGGGGAATACGGCAGTTGATTTTAATGCTGCCAGCAGTATGCTGGACGGTAACAGCCTTGCTTCCTATGGCATTACGAAGTTTATTACGAACGGAAGCAGCAATAGTCAGGGCGTCCGTACTTTTTATAAGAGATTAAACAGCAAGATCACCATTGTGTATTATTACGTGTCCTTTGACAGCTCCACCCAGGCGGGGAGAGAAGCTGCCAACCGGTATTTTCAGGATTATTATAAGGTAAATAAGAGCACCATGGATGCCTATGCCAGCATCTACACCGATGGCATCAAGATCCGGAATCAGAGTGCCGGTGCCTATATCATGCACCTGGCAGGTAATGTGGTGATGTTCGACAAGGATCAGACCACAGGCAACTACAGCGGCAACCTGCAGAATGCCACATTAGGCAGTGATCAGAGCAATATCGGCTACAAGCAGCAGCTGGCAGCGGATGATTCCAAATTCAAGGCACTCTGCAAGAAGCTGATCGATGGCTATGAGCAGCTTACTCCTTCCGAAAAAGCGGATACTGCCAATGTATATAGCAATCTGGTAAATACGGACGCGATCACAAGCTTTACCGGTGTGGTCCGTGGCGCGGGACGGGTCGTTGATACAGAGAAGTATTTTGAAAGTAGTGCTTATCCGAATTGCAAGGCAGTTATCGTATCTGGTGATTATACCTATCCCGAAGCAGGACATCCGGATTTCAAGAATGGTATCATCATCGCAACAGGCGATGTGAAGATACAGGATGGTAAGGAATTTAGCGGTGTGATCCTGGCAGGTGGCGATATCCAGTTAGGACAGAATGTGAAAGTGACACCGGACAAGGAAGCAGTGCTTCGTGCGCTGACCTATTCTAAGGAGGTTACGGGCTCCGGCGGCGGTCAGAAGGAATATCATGTAGTGGATTTCCTGATCGGCGGCGAAGGTTACCTGCAGAATAACAATAAGACCTACCTGAACAGCGATATTAACTTAGGAGACCTGATCGTATATGAGAACTGGCAGAAACAATAAAAACGGTGGATTCTCCCTGGTGGAGCTTATCATCGTCGTCGCCATCATGGCGATCGTGGTGGGCACCATCGGATTGTCTGTGGGAACACTCACCGGAAGGAAAACTGCAAAATGTGCGGATGAGATCGTTTCGACCCTGGAGAGAGCAAGAGTGCTGACCCTGGGGAAAGAACAGAACCAGGTGGAGTTTGTACTGACAGATGTGAGTGGTGAGTATCATGCGCAGATCTATCAGGGGGGAAATCTCGTTTCGAATAGAATCGTGGGGAAGGAGCCCATCACAATACAAGTATATTTTGATGATGATTCCACTCCCTACAATTTGTCACAATTAAAAGGTACATTACCTTATGCGTCCGCAACCGATGGACTGCATCTGGTGTTCAACAGAGCATCGGGAGCTTTTGAAGAGAAGACCTGCGCGGCCGCAGATGCGGTCAAGGACTATTGTAAGAAAATTGTGATCAGCAACGGAACAAGAACGATAACAATCACAACAGTCGGCAGAACCGGCAAAATCCTGAAGAAATAAGGAGGTTGACTATGCGTATCGGAAAAAAAGGATTCACTCTCGTAGAAGTGATAGTGTCCCTGGCAATCATGACCATTGTGGCAGGATCTGTGGGCGCCTTTATCGTCGCAGGCAACAATTCCTACCTGCGGGGGAATAAGGAGTTGACCCTGCAGGAAGAAGCACAGCTTGCAGCGAATCAGATGATCGACCTGATCATTGATGTGGAGAAGGAGATTAAATTCACAAAGGATCATCCAGACACAGCAGTGGATCTGGACGGTAACACCGCCAAGGATGCAGCCGGTAATGAGATCACCACAGCCCATGTCAGTGAACTGCTCCTGGTCAATAACGAGAATACCTATATGATCCGCTGGCAGGGAACTGCGTCAGGGGATTATGCGACTGCGAATCAGGTATACCTCTATGAAGTGAAAAATACAACGGATGCGGACGGCAACCTCGTCGTAGGAGATCCCACCACCGCAACCCCGGCACTTATGGCAGAACATGTCACAAGCTTCAGCGTAGACTTAAGCCAGGTGAAGGACAAGAGGAAAGTTATCCTGAATATGACCTTCACTTATCAGGACAGAAGCTATGGCATCGCAGAGACTATAAAGCTTAGAAATGACCTGGAGAAGACCGGCGCTGCGTACGCATGGATCAGTGCTCTGACTATTGATCCTCCCAGTGCAACATTACCTCAGGGTAAGATACAGCAGTTTACCTATAATCTGAGCGGTGACGCAGAAGCAGTTGCCGAGGGCGTTACCTGGAGCGTGTCCTATGCTTCCGGGGCTAATTGTAAGAGTACGATTAATCAGGATGGTATTTTAAAAGTAGATGATGAGGAAACTATCGGCACGAATGTGCTGGTGGTAAAATGTACTGCAAAAGCAGATACCAGTATGGTGGCATATGCATATGTGACAGTAGAAGAGAGATTGATAGACTCTCTGACGATTACACCACATGATGGCAGCCTGATTCCTTTGGAGAGTTGGCAGAATGGACAAGAGGCTAACGCAGTTGGTGATGGTAAAAGAATTAATTTCACATGTACCATAGATGGCAAGGAAAGTGCAAAAGAAAAAGGCGTAGAATGGACTGTGGAACGTGTGGATGGCACTACTCGAGCAGCGAAAACTGCAATTTCAAAGACAGGAGCTATGACTGCTTATCTTGTAGCGGATCCAGAGGAAAAACAGGGATATCATGTGCTAAGGGTGACTTGCTCATCAGTAGCAGATCCTTCTATGAAGGATGAGGCATTGATCACAGTATCTAATGTTCCTGGAAAATACAGTGCGGAACTGATTGCCGAAACCCTGACTACCTATGAATTCGATGAGGGAAACCAGAAGAGAATCGGCTATTGTGTTAATATCGAATGTCTTCCTTCCTGGGCGGATTACCGAAACGGTTATCCGAAGATTTCCTGGGAAATAGTAGGAGATTCTAAAGGATATACATTTGGCCCTTCCGGCAGTGTTTATGAACAGATATTATATTGTAGTTACCATGAAAATGTATATGAGCCGCCCGTGACTGTACGTGCTACGGTACAACTGGATGCCACAACGACGGTATATCCCACAATAGATATTAAGATTCCCAAGCTGAAGACGGCATTGGCGGAGGATAAACCGTATATCAACAGCGATCAGTTTGTACTGAACAGAAACGGTGAAATAGAGTGTTGGTTGGAAAATTATGATGGCACAGGTAAAGTAATCTGGAGATTTGCCAATGATGTGGAATTAGGGCTGGCGGCATCGAGAGAAATTGAAGATCAGCTTGATCCTAGTAAGGATAAAGAATACGTAAATATTTTGTCGCAAAGAATGGTTGGATTCAGCAGATATAAGGAGAGAGATAAAAAAGGAAGTCTTCCGGATGCTTATGAAGATGGAACGAGACAGGTATTCCCAAATATGACTTATGATTCGAAAAATGACCATGCGTATATTTGGGCAAAATATTCACTTCCATGGAATCAGGAATATCGATTGACACTGGAAGCAGTGGATGAAGAGGGGAATGTGATTGCAGAGACAGATATTCTGATACCGGAATGTAAAGTACTGTTCCCCAGTGGAAGTCGTTATATGACAGTTAATCAGGGACAGGCGATTTATCCGAGATGTAAATGTGATAGTTGTAAAAATGATCCAAATCATTCACATTGGGGTAACGAAACTGCACCAAATAAGGTAACCGGAAAATGGGAACCCAGTCCGGCATTGCACAACCAGTGGATTTATGTGACTTTGTATGGCTTTTACGCAGGAAATCTGGGATTGAAAGATTCCGGTAATTGGCTGAATCTGGGCAGTAAAATGTACGGAGATAGCAAGCTGGCAGGAGGTACAGGAATTTCTGTAACTACATGGACGGCGGATGAAGGTGTTTTACAGATATCCATTGATGCTATGGAACAGAATAAAGACCTATATCTGCAGTTCTATGATAAAGATCATTATAATGAACAGGATTATAGGCTGGACCGTGTATTAGTAATACAGTGGAACAGGAAGGATGCACAATGACGCGTAACTTGAAGCACAACACAAAAAAGTACATAGCAGGAATCCTCACCATAGCTTTGGCAGCCGGAGTCTGCCAGAGCTATGGCTCTATGGAAGTAAGTGCGCGGGAGATGACACTACCCGGCATCGAGAAACTGGTACAGGATACAGTAGCATCTTCGGACGGCACCTTCCACATTTTAGAGATCGTGCCTTCTAAATCGGACGCTTCCATCGGATATCTGATCGGTGGCGAGGAACCGGTATCTAAAGGACGTAAGCTTTCGGAGCTCCCGGCAGCATCAGAGAGAAGATCTGCCATGGCTGCGATCAGCAGTAGCAGCCTGGGGGATCTCGCAGGAAGCAATGGTCCGGTAAGCTTTTCCCTTTATAGTGAAGGCGGAAGCCGGACCGAAGAGATCCGAGGCTCTTTTGTGAAAAATGCGGAGAATAGCGGTCAGTATACCTATACACAGACAGAACCGGTGTATAAGCCGTATACGGAGGGGGATACCAGGCAGCGTTATGACAGATATGGTGCAATCGAGGCTTCCGGAGCTTCTAACGAAAACAAACAGAGTGTATCTCCTGTATTTTCTAAAGTGTCTGATGTCACCGCAGGAAATCTGGAAATGGCCATCGGTGATGCAGTGGATGCGCCGACAGCTCTTGCGGCTACGAAATATGCACTGACTCCGGACGATAAAAATTCCGACGGCAGAATGAGCACTATTGATAACATTGATTTTGTGGCAGATAAATATGTCGATAGGGAAGTGTATACCAAGACTGATGATGTATACACTTACCTTGGTAAGGTGGTATACGGCCTGCCTGCGGGATATGCTATCCAGAGCACTGCCACAACTTCCGAAGATACTTCCGGAGCGTCAGAAAATCTGGGAGAGGCGACGACAGCGGAGAGTTCGGGACTGATAACGGCAGCATCTGCATCCGGGAATGACGCAGCAGCGGAGTCCGGTAATGGGATGCAGACCTTCAGCGTACGAAGCACATCCGGAAATGATATTGCGACTTCCGAACAGAAGATAATGACAGCTTCTGTTCCATCATCCGAACAGAAAAATCTCTATATTTTAAATTCAGCCAACACCACAGCTACTCTATGGGCAACCTGGAAGGAAAATTCGGATGGAACGGAAAGTTATACACTGAATCCTCCTGCGGATGGCTATTTTGTTCATTTCACGGAAAACACCTCAGGTGATTATTATGTGTCTAAGGTGACATTATCCAGCACTAATGGAGACTACAAACTGATCGATTCATATAAGAGAAATGATAACGGTAAATATGTGCTGGAAAGAAGCGGTACTATGCAGGTTCATCATCGAGATGAATTAGGCTACGATGCATCAAACAGCTATGATTTTATAGGTGATAATGCGAAGGATGCGTTGGATACTGTAGCATATGACGGTGGTTTCTACAATAAAGAATGGTTCAAGAAACAGGTCCTGAATCTGTCTGGCACCAGCCGGTATGAGAGCGTCAGCTCTTCCGGTACTGGCGGAGATATTGATAAACTGAAGATTGAAGTGACAACGTTGACAGTGGAGGAACTGGCGAAACTGGCAGACCCCGATGTAGAGGCATATTATGGCGTAGATCTGGATTCGGTGGATCTAATCTATCTGTCAGGTAAGGGAACCTATACGAATATAGATTCTGCAGTAAGCAAGGATGCAAGGGTTGCGGCAGCAAGATACATTGCGAAAAAAGCTTTTGGTATCATTGATGATGAGGGAACACGTTCGGATTCTGCCAGAGTTCCTGTCATCATGGACTATAGTTTTTATTCTGATAATGTAAGTGTAAAAAATAAGGAACTTGCCAACCTTGCACTGACATTGCTGAGAGTATCCGATACAAGTACAGAGCTTGCAAAGTCTATTGCAGATAAAGATAAAGACGACTTTTGGACAAAGGATTTAGACAAAGACGATTATATTAAAGAAGTAAATAAGATTATCCAGGCGGCAGGAACAGCGGCAGGAAAAACGGCAGGTAATACGACAAGTAATACGGCAGGTAATACAACAGGTAATACGACGACAGGTAATACGGCAGATCAGGAAAACTCTGATAAGCTGACTCTTGCTGACCTGAAAGAATTCCTGACAGAAAATGTTTATTTGTATAATAACAGTACTGGTAATACAGCGTATGTGGCTTCGGATTATCTGACAGATATTTCGGGAAACAAAGACAGGGCTTGGATCTACAGTGCTGTGCTGAAAGAGATTCAGTATGAGAATTTCCTGGCGGAAAAAAATGGGAACACTTCCACTAAATTGAATGAAGAAATCACTAAAGCATCCATTACCAGATACATTCTGAACTGGTACATGCACAGAGTGACGGTGAAATCTGAGATTACGGTATTGGATTTGGAACCATGTTATGATTTTGATGCTGATCTGAACAAAACCATAAAAGAATTTATGGGGATGACAGATACCTATACAGGTAAGATCAATATCCGTAAGATGGCATCTGCAGAGTTTATCGGCAAAATAGAGGATTTAAATGAACAGTATGATATGATTTATCTTGGTGCCAGGACCGGGACGATGAACACAGATGAAAATGGGAGAACGAAATATAATGATTCTACAATGGATGGTCTGATTTATTCTCATGTGGGAGATTATTATGACTATTCCGGTGAAAGCTACAATGATCAGCACAGATTGCAGGATGCGTCATTGAATCATAAGATCAATGATAATAGCGAGGATAAAAATAACAAGGCAACGACATATCGTGGTCCCGGTAATGACATGAATTCCACGAAATGTAAGGAATTATTACAGTATGTACAGGCCGGGTATCCTGTGGTAATTGCGGATGCATTTTTGAATGATGCCAAGGATGATGCAACTAAAGAAACTATGGATAAAAATTCTTATTTTTATCAGTTTGTACATGAGATTGTGACAGCCAAGGATACAACAACCGACGAGTATCTATATTGGCAGAAGAATGTATTTGCAGAGAGTCAGTTATTGGAGGCGTCATTAAATCTTGAGGAACGTCAACGCAGATTCTGTAATTATTTGAATTTGTCTAAGCTATCCGTCGACTGGGTGACAAATATCTCCGGCGAACGTCCTTATCCGGAGGAACTGTCCTATGGTAATGACAAAGATGATCCAAACCAGACGTATCTGTCTGCCATTGATGGTAAGTATCAGTTACAGTATATATTTACCTTGGACAATAGAGTCGCTTCATCGGTAACTGCTTCTTATGATTGTAAGCTGTTTGTTGATAAGAACTCTGATGGACGATTCCTCGGATCAGATGCTATTGGCAATAATAGCAATAATTCAGAGGAACTGACCGGTATCAATGTATATATTAGGAACGGTGATGCATGGAATAAAGTAGAGCCGATAAATAACAATGGTTCTGCGCATTATGAATTGCGTACCGGAAATATATATAAAGTAATGCGGCAGCTGCCGGATGATTATGTGGGTGTCATACCATGGAAAATTGTATTTTATGATAATGCTGATCCGTTGGTCAGAACTGCAAAATCCGGATATACTGCTGTAAAAGTGCAGGGAGAACCCAAAAAGATCAGGATTTTACAGTTAAAATCGGATAATGGAAATAATTGGGATCTGGCACACGATGATAAATTTAAAACTTATATAAGTAATCTTAAGGACTGGAAGGTTCAGGTAGACAGTGTAACAGTAACTGAGTTGTTAAGGGATAGATTGCATATTTATGATTATAATATCAGTGATACAGATATAGAGAATTGTTATGTGAAGTCTTATGAATATTTTCAGACCTATGATATGCTGATCTTAGGATTTGGTGATAGTTACCGGTTCGGTTATTATTATCAGTGGTATGATGTGACAGAAAGTCAGAAGGACGGTCATACCAATTTGTATACGGACAAACTGAGCGGTGCCAGAAAAAATCTGGCGGTAGGCCGGGCAGTACGTGACTATATAGAGTCCGGAAGAAGTGTATTATTTACGCATGATACCACATCATATATCAATGATATGTATAGTCGATTGCAATATAAGGATTCCGGAGAGAGTGACTATAACAATAATGGATGGTACTGGGGATATGAATTCAATAAGACCATCCGGGCATCAGTAGGTCTGGACAGATACGGAGAACTGAAGGAATACTATCAGCAGATGGTGAACTGGGCTCCAAACGATACCGAGAGACAACACTACCAGAAATATCTGGAGACTTTGAAGACGTATCAGTATGATACTCTCAAGATACCAAATACAGACATTAATCTGAATCAGAAGGAAGGACTTACGAAATACACGGTAGTTCGATTCCTGAGGAAACAACTGGATAGTTTACAAGATGATAAGTCCTATAAGGGTAGTCTTTTCCCTGTAAATAATGAGCTCTTATATAAAGCCGGATTTAAGGGAAGGTATGGGGATGCTGCATGGAATAAGGCCAGCTACATGCTGAAAGGAGATTACTGTTTGGAAGGTGCTTCCCCACCGGCTCTGAAAGCGACACAGGTGAATGAAGGACAGATTACGCAGTATCCTTATTTGATCTCTAAAGACGAAATAAAGGAAATCAATCAGCGGAAGAGCCTGAAGGTAAGTTCAACGCATTATCAGTGGCTGCAGCCCAATATGGAATTGGACCGTGATGGTGATGGAAGAAGTGATATTGTAGTATGGTATTGTCTGTCGGATATTTATGACTCAAATGTTCAGTCTACCAATATTTACAGCATTTGTCCAAATGATGTCGTAAATAATTATTACATTTATACCATGGGTAATGTTACTTATTCCGGAGCAGGTCATTCCAGACCGGATGAAGGTGCGGAGATGAAGCTTTTCGTCAATACGATCATTGCAGCATATAACGCCGGTGTATCAGCACCTCGCATATCGTTCAGGGATGATAATGGCTATGACATGGAATCCATTTATGTGATCAGCGATCCTGCAAACAATACGATCCTGAAGGCGGCAGATCAGGGTAACATCAGATCCACCGAGGCAGGAGATGTGGTCAGTGTGAAGTTCGTAGCGGAAGATGATAATATCTTAAGCGGTAACCCGCAGGTCTGCGTAGAATTCTACAGATCCGCCGGTACGGCTACCGACGCAAAGACAGTGGAAGGAATCACTGAGAAGGTAGTTCCGCTGAATGTGTCGTCTGTAAAAGATACTTCGGGTAATGCCGTAACGGTTCAAAATGGTCACTATGTGGTTGGCAACAACCTGACCTATACCGTGACTTATCCGTTGTCGGAGATGGGACTGTTTAATGCGGATTCCGGTGTTGTAAGATCCGATGCCGAGGCGATGAATGTATACGTTCGGGTCTACACTATGTTTGAAAACGGCTCCAAAACCACTCCCACGAATACCGACAGCATCACTATCAGTGCCCAGGAGCTGTTCGAACTGGATTAAACTTTTGGATTAGTATTTTAAAAAGTAATATTGCACAAAAAGCAGAGTTGTGAGAAATAACCAATTTCCACAGCTCTGTTTTTGTATGGTTTTTCAGCACTTGTTTTGCCGGATTTTCTTGCAGAATGGATACCTCTGTGCTATAGTAAGTGCATCTATAGAAGGTCTATATAGATAAGATTTCGAAGATACCATATATTATGATATCATCATATATGGGTATCATTTTATCGCACCCTGTGTGCAGTTCAAGGCATATCGCCGTGAAATTCACTTTTTATAAGTAAATAGGACAAATTATTGACACACCCTATTATATAGGGTAATATAAAGGAGGAAAATGACCAGAACATTTATACAAACAGATGAATTTTCTCGAAATTGGGATGAATTTGGATTTACAGATGATGATTTGAGAAGATTGGAATTTGATATTATGATGAACCCTCATAAATATCCGGTTATGCAGGGTACAGGTGGGCTTAGAAAGGCAAGATTTGCATTTAAACACCATGGAAAAAGTGGAGGTGTGAGAGTGTGCTATGTTGATTTTGTCATAGAAGAAACCATATATTTGATTACGGTATATTCAAAAAATCAGAAGGATAATTTGTCAAAACAAGAACGAAATAAAATTAAAAAATATATTGACAGACTTCGTGACAATATATAAAGAGGAGTAAAGACTATGAAGAGTGTATATGAGAGTATCATGACTGGCTTAAATGAAGCTATAGAAGATGCGCAATCAAAAGGTAAGAAATTAAACAGGAGAACAGTGACAATTATCCCTGTTAAGGAATATGGAGCGGAGCAGGTTAGAAATATTAGAAATTCTGTAGGAATGTCACAGAGCACTTTTGCAGGCTATCTTGGTGTGACCAAGAAGACAGTGGAATCTTGGGAAGCTGGGACAAATCATCCTTCCGGTGCAGCCAGCAGAATTTTGAACATGATGGAAATGGACACGGAATTAGTAGAAAAATATCCGTTTGTTCAGTGTGGAATCTGATAAAGAAAATATTCTAATTATTTTGCTTGAACTTACTTGCAGGAGAGAGCATGGTGTGCTATAGTAATCACATCTACAGAAAGTCTATATAGCTAAGATTTCAAAGATACCTTTTATAGGTATCATGATGCACGTAAAGTGCAGTCAGTGGCGTATCGCCGGGGATTCATTTTTTTACAATCAGATAGGCAGGACAGAGACTGCATCAGAGCGTGCTTTAGGGATTTCTCTGTCTGTTTGACCAATTGATAAGAGACAGAGAGGAGTATTTATTGGAACTGAATGATATTGTAACAAAGAATTTTGAAAGTTATGCAGATGTAGCAGCGGATATCGTGAATGCATTACTACATGAGGGTACTGTGGTGGTGACCGGAGATGAGATGCTTACAGCTGCAACGGAGAGTCTATATGCAGACAGCACGAATACATTGCACAATCAACTGGAAGATGTCGCAAAATACCATGTGACAGACGGAATGCCAAGAACCTTGTATCTGTTTGCTAATCAGACGAAAGTGGATAAAGGGATGATACTGCGCAAAGCGGGATATATTGGCGGAGAGTACCGCAGGCAGTACGAGAAACAGAATCACGGATTATATCCGGTGATAGAACTGGTTCTATATTGGGGGACTGCAAGATGGAAGTCGAGTAGCAATTTGCGACAGTTAATAGACGGTAGCAAAAGCAAGATTGCAGAGACTATATGGAAATATGTAGATGATATGCAGCTTCACGTGTGGGAAATGCGATATCTCCCGAAGGAGATCCGCGAACGCTTTCATAGCGATATGCGCATTGTGTTGGATTATCTTGCAGAAGGGAATGCATATCGTTCAGACCGAAAAGTAATTCATAAAGAAGCTACTATCAAAATGCTACGGGTATTGTCCGGGGATAAAAACGTGGATGATACCGAAGAAATATTAAAAGGATTAGATATTGCAGAGGAGGATGAGATCAGCATGTGCGAATTGTTTGACCAGTATACGAGACGGGGAATTTCGCAAGGTATTACGCAAGGTATTTCCAAGGGGATTATTATTATGTGTAAAGATTTTAATGCTACCTATGAAGATACGCTGCAGAAATTAAAGAATAAACTCAATATTTCAGAAAAGGAAGCAGAAGAACAGATGAATCTTTATTGGTAAAAAGATATTGACTTTTATTTCTCACTATGCTAAAAATATACTATACCTACTGGAACAGTAGGAATATAAAAATATAGTATTATACATAGGCATAGGAGGAGAAAAAGATGGCATTTGCAGCAGAGACCATATGTGTCCAGGGAAGTAATGAGAGAAGGGATCCGTTTGGGGCCATCAGCATGCCGATTTAT
>Ga0129311_1001142_pt1 | contig 19798 bp, 18 predicted proteins | sample Go1ome_FD_94435 | JGI IMG/M metagenome (GOLD analysis project Ga0129311, IMG submission 94435) | Western lowland gorrila individual fecal microbial communities from Wisconsin, USA - Go1022B metagenome | ecosystem: Host-associated > Mammals > Digestive system > Large intestine > Fecal | place... | reverse complement strand
TACCATCGGTCATATCGACCATGGTAAGACCACCCTGACCGCCGCGATCACCAAGTTCCTCGCCATGCAGGGCGGTGCTGACTACACCGATTACAGCTCCATCGATAAGGCTCCGGAAGAGCGTGAGCGTGGTATCACCATCAACACCGCGCACGTTGAGTACCAGACCTTCGATCGTCAGGGCCACAACTACAAGACCGGCGAGGACGGCCAGATCCAGGGCCGTCACTATGCCCACGTTGACTGCCCGGGCCACGCCGACTATATCAAGAACATGATCACCGGCGCTGCTCAGATGGACGGCGCTATCCTGGTCATCGCTGCTTCCGACGGCCCCATGGCCCAGACCCGTGAGCACCTGCTGCTCGCCCGTCAGGTCAACGTGCCTTCCGTTCTCGTTTTCCTGAACAAGTGCGACCAGGTTGACGATGAGGAGCTGCTCGAGCTCGTCGAGATGGAAGTCCGCGAGATGCTCGACTTCTACAGCTTCCCCGGCGACGACACCCCGATCATCCGCGGCAGCGCTCTGAACGCCCTGATCTCCGAGTCCAAGGACCTCGACGCTCCCGAGTACAAGTGCATGCACGAGCTCATGGACGCTGTTGATACCTGGATCCCCACGCCCGACCGTAAGGCCGACCAGCCGTTCCTGATGCCCGTTGAGGACGTCTTCACGATCTCCGGTCGTGGTACCGTCGCTACCGGCCGTGTTGAGCGTGGCCAGCTGAAGCTCGGCGAGGAAGTCGAGATCATCGGTCTGACCGACGAGCGCCGCAAGACCGTCGTCACCGGTATCGAAATGTTCCACAAGCTGCTCGACTACGCCGAGGCTGGTGATAACATCGGTACCCTGCTCCGCGGCGTTGCCAAGAACGAGATCGAGCGCGGCCAGGTCCTGTCCAAGCCCGGCTCCATCCACCCCCTCACCAAGTTCGTTGGTCAGGTTTACGTCCTGAACAAGGACGAGGGCGGCCGTCACACCCCGTTCTTCAACAACTATCGTCCTCAGTTCTACTTCCGTACCACCGACGTCACCGGCGTCATCACCCTGCCCGAGGGCACCGAGATGTGCATGCCCGGCGATAACGTCGATATGAAGGTCGAGCTGATCACCCCGATCGCTATCGAGAAGGGCCTCCGCTTCGCTATCCGCGAGGGCGGTCGTACCGTCGGTTCCGGTGTTGTCATCGAGACCGAGGCCTAATTGATCGCTTAGAGGGCGACCCAAAGGTTCATAAAAAGCAGCAGGTCTTATGACCTGCTGCTTTTTTTCATCATCTGCCGCAATTTGGAAAGCTTCCGTCGAGAAATGAACAGCAGCGTCCCGTGTGCAACACGGGGCGCTGCTGTTTTCATCTTTTACGTTTGGGGCTGGTCCGGTGCTTCATATACTGCCCAGACCCAGCGGTCGAAATCGTCCGCACGGAAGGCGGCAAGCTTTTCTGCGTAGTCCGCGCTCGCGGCGGTATAGCGAAGAAGCCCGGCGTCCGTCCGCACCAGCGGGTCGATGCTGCGCTTTTTAGCCGCGACCTTGATCGAAAAAACGCGGTCCGGCGGCTGCGGTCCGGACCGCGTGCCGGTGATGCGGCGAAAATCCTCCCAGCGCGCAGCGACGGCAGGGACAGAGAGAATCCGCGCGATCACACGCGCTTCATCAGTATAGAGGTCATCGACCGTCAGCGCGCCCGCGCGCTGCGCGTCGTGCAGGATCTCGGCGAGGTACTGCATGCTGAAGCGGTCGTCGTCGGAGACGAACCACTCCGACTGCCGCAGCGCAAGGCGCGTGAAGGCGTCCGCCGCTTCGGCGTGCGAAAAGCACAGCTCCGGCTCGCCGTCCTCGTTCTGCCCGACAAAGAGATCGTCGTAAATGCGCTTGAGCATCTGCTCCGGGCAGTGAAAGACGAGGTGCGCGTTGCCCAGCGTGTATTCGAGCCGGTCGGCGGAGAGCCGGGGCGAGTCGTTGTCGGCGATGGGGTAGCGGTGGTAGTCCTCCACATCCTCCACGCGCAGGCCGCAGCGCGCGAGCTGCGCCGTCAGCTCGGGGCAGGCGGCGATCATCGCGCGCGTGCGCGTTTCGGTCGATTCCTGACGCATATGGTCGCCGTTGAGAAAATCGACCACGTGTGCGAATGCGGGCGTCGCGATGTCGTGAAGCAGTCCGGCCGCGGCCTGCTTCACGTCGTGCGTGAAGTGCCAGACGATCGCAGCAGTGCCGAGTGAGTGAGTATAGCGGGTGTAGCGCCCCTCTGCATTGCGGTAGATGGGGTAGGATGTGTATTCGCAGCCGCAGTGCATACCGACGCGGGACAGGCGCTGCATCGCGGGCGTTTCCACCATGGCGGAGAGCGCCGGCGGCAGCGCGGAGGTGTAGATCTCAGTATACATAATATTGCTTCTCCCGAAGAAAAAGCGCCTTGCCTTGCGGCAGGGCGCCTGGTGATTTAACCGATCTGGCGGACCTCGGAGGGCTCCTCACACTCGACGCAGTCGATCCTCGCGCCGATGCCGCGCAGCTTGCCGATCACATCCTCGTAGCCGCGCTCAATGTAGTGCACGTTGGACACCTCGCTCACGCCGTCCGCGGCCAGCGCCGCGATCAGCATCGCCGCGCCCGCGCGGAGATCGTAGGCCTGCACGCTCGCGGCGGTCAAGTGATCGACGCCCTCGACAACGGCGCTGCGGCCCTCCACGCGGATCTGCGCACCCATGCGCGTCAGCTCACCGACATAGCGGTAGCGGTTGTCCCACACGCCCTCGGTGACAACGCTCGTTCCCTCGGCGAGGCAGAGCGCCACGGTGATCTGCGGCTGCATATCCGTCGGGAACCCGGGGTAGGGCAGGGTCTTGACGTTGGTGCGGTGGAGCCTGCCGGAGCGGCGTACGAGCAGCGTGTCGTCCTGTTCCTCGACCTGCACGCCCATCTCCTGAAGCTTGGCGGTGATGCAGTCCATATGCTTGGGAATGATGCCGCGCACGAGGACCTGCCCGCCGCAGGCGGCGACCGCCGCCATGTAGGTGCCGGCCTCAATCTGGTCGGGGATGATGGCATAGGCGCCGCCGTGGAGCTTGTCCACGCCGAAAATGCGGATGGTGTCCGTGCCCGCGCCCTTGATGTTTGCGCCCATGGAGTTTAAGAAGTTGGCAAGATCAACGATGTGCGGCTCCTTGGCGGCGTTTTCGATGACAGTCGTGCCCTCGGCGAGCGCCGCGGCCATCATGATGTTCATCGTCGCGCCGACGGAGACAACGTCGAGATAGACGTTCGCGCCCTTCATGCGGCCGCCCGATGCCTTGGCGCAGATAAAGTCACCCTCGCGCACCTCCGCGCCCATGGCGGCAAAGCCTTTGACGTGCTGGTCGATGGGGCGCACGCCGCCGAAGTTGCAGCCGCCGGGCATGGAGACCTCAGCCTCGCCGAAGCGGCCCAGCAGCGCGCCAATCAGGTAGTAGGAGGCGCGGATCTTGTGCGCCAGCTCCTGCGAGACCTGCGTGGTGGCGATATGGCGGCAATCGATCTCCACATCGCTGCGGTTGAGGAAACGGATCTTCGCGCCGAGCTGCTCAAGGATCTTGAGCAGCGCCGTCACGTCGGAGATCTGGGGGATATTTTCAATGCGGCAGACCCCGTCCACCAGAAGGGCGGCGGGGATGATGGCGACGGCTGCGTTCTTCGCGCCGCTGATGTGCACTTCACCAAAGAGCGGCTGGCCGCCCTGCACGATATATTTCGTCATATAAACTCCTTATAAAAAGAGACAGTGATCCTTCGGTAAGTCGGTCGTATGATAAAAACAACAGGGGCAGCGCCGCCTGTTCATGGTATTCACATAATACATCAACAGTATACCAAAAAAAACAGAAAAAGCAATGCTGCACGGAGAGAAATTACAAAATTGGGGAAAACAAATTTATTCGCGCGTGATCTCGCCGGTTTTGATGTTGACATAATAATTGTTCACGTCCGTCGCGACGCGCCACACGGGCGTGAGCCGCAGCGGGGACGCGGACGAGGATTGCAGAAGATATCCGCTCTCGACGGCGCTGACCTCCGTGCACACGACGCCGGAAACGCTGCAGTAATCGAGAAAGTGCACGAGCGCGCTTACGGCGTCCACGCCGCTTGCGCTCTGCCCGTCCGTCAGGGCGGGGAGGAACGTGCCGAAAACGGCGGTGAGCGAGCCGTCCGTGAAGGTGAGCGTCAGCGCAGCGTTGTAAACGGGACCGTCCTTTCCGCGGCGCAGGGCCGAAACGCTGCCGCTGCCGCCGGAAAGCGAGGAGGAGACCTCCTCGTAGCCGAACGAGCGGAACAGGCCGCGGCAGAAACCCTCCGCGTCCTCCACCGGGCGGGAGAGCACGGCGTCCACCGCGCCGCCGGAGCGGATAAGGCAGGAGCCGAGATCGCTGCTGTAGCGCATCACGCCGCCGCCGGCGTCGAACGAGGCGGCGTCCTTGCCGAGGATCTCCCGGGCAAAGTCCGCTTCGCGCGATTCGTCGCGCTCAAGCGACAGCGTGCGCACGGCGCTGCCCTTCGGCAGGAGCGCGCGGTCGAAGGAGACACCGCTGCGCTCGAACAGCTCGCACAGCTGCTCCACGGTGCGCTCGTAGGCCTGCGTCTGCTCGGCGCGGCGGCTGAGCAGAAGAAACAGCAAAAACGCGTTGACCAGCAGCAAAATGACGATCACGATCGTTTTGAGCCGGGATGCTTTCATGTGCGGCGTCTCCTTTCGTAGATTGTAGATTTTGGTCAGATGGCGAACCAGGACGCGTTCACCGTGTCCGCGCCGCGGTCCTCGTAGCAGACGTGCAGCTCGGCGCTCAAGTACCGGCTGAGCGCGATGGCGGCGGCCTGACGGATGGGCAGCAGCAGCGAGGGCGAATCGCTCACGGTGTAGCTGCGGCAGCGCAGGGAAAAGGCGGTGATGCTCTGGCCCTCGATGGTGACGGAGGCGGCGTGGCCGCCGTCGGAAAAGTGCAGCGGCGTGCCGTCCACCACGTAGTCGAACGTGACGGTATAGCGCTTACTGCCGCTCTCCACGCCGCTGAGATAGAGCGCCGCGTCGCCGCAGGAGTCGCGCAGCAGCGTGAAAACGAGCTTCTGCGCAGCGGCGGCGGCCTCGGACATGGTGGGCCTGCCGGGTGCGGCGGAGGTGACATAATACAGCGACCCCGCTTCGGCGCTGTCGCCCTGATAGGCGGCGGTGCCGTCGGGCTGCAGGCGCAGCGTGCCATACACCTCGCGGATGACGGTATTGCCCGAGGAGTCGGTATAGCTGTTCTCCGTGTGGGGGTTGAATTCGGCAAGGCGCAGGAAAGCCGCCTTGTCGGAAAGCGCGTTCACGGCCGAGAGCGTATTGCGCTGCTTCGGCTCGCTGAAAACGAGGGTATAGGGCGAGAGCTGGGAAAAATCGCCCGGCAGCGAGCAGGCGAAGTCCGTGCCGTTGCCGTCGAGCGCGGCGAGCGCTTCGTTCAGCGCGTAGGCGTCCCCCGCAGTGGGGAAGGAGAAAAAGCCGCTCTCGCCGTCCTCAAGGTAGAGGATGGTGCCGCTTTCGGTGGGGGTGAGCAGCAGCCGCCGGATGTGCAGCAGCTCGCTTTCGGGCGCGGCCGCGCCGAGTATCTCGCAAAGGAGCGCGAGCGGCGTTTCCGCCTCCAGGTCGAGGTAGATGCCGCTATTTTGCAGCGCGGCGAGAAAATCGCTCTCGCGGCACGGCGACGCTTCCCCGGCGGAGCCGAGGGCTTCGCGGAAAAACGCGCCCGCCTGCTCGAAACCGGCGTCCGCCGTGGTGACGGCGTCGAGCCCGAAGCGGGCATATTCGTTCGTAAAGACCACGCGCACGGGAAGCGCAAGGTCGCTTGCGTCAACGGTGACGGTCTCGGTGAGCGTGGGATCGGAGGAGAGCCAGTCCTGCGCGAGCTCGTAGGGCGTTTTGCCCGCAAAGTCGCCGAACAGCGGCGTCTGCGTCAGCAAAAGCACGGCGGAGAGCGTCAGAAGCGCGATGGCGGCGTTTTGCAGGTGGGATAAAAGCGGGCGGTCCTTACGCATGATATCCCTCCCCGCCGATGGGCTGGGTGATGGGCAGCTCGAGCCGCACGGTCGTGCCGGGACCGGGACGGTCCACGAGCGAGAGCGTGCCGTGGTGGCGCTGGACGATCTCCGTCGCGATGGAAAGGCCGAGACCCGTGCCGCCGGACTCGCGCGATCTGGCCTTGTCCACACGGTAAAAGCGCTCGAAAATACGCGGACGGTCGGCCTCGGGGATGCCGATGCCGTCGTCGGCGACCTCCATCCAGACCGTTTCGTCCCCGCTCCCGGCGGTGACGCGGATGTGACCGCCGTCAGGCGTGTACTTGACGGCGTTGCCGAGCACGTTGAGCATGACCTGCTCGATGCGGCCGCGGTCGCCCATGATGAGGGGCAGATTTTCGCTGTAGTCGTGCGTGAGCTTGTGACCGTGGCGGCGGGCCTCCAGCTCGATGGAGCGGAGCACTGCGTCGATGGCGGCGGAGAAGGGGAAGCGCGCCATGGTCATCTCGCTGCGGCCCGAGTCGAGGCGCGAGAGCGTGAGCAGGTCCTGCACGATATGGGTCATGCGGTCCGTTTCGCTGATGACCACGTCGAGGAAGTCGTTTTCCGTCTCGCGGCTCAGATCGCCGTCCGCGTCGCGGATCGTTTCGGCATAGGAGCGGACGTTCGTGAGCGGCGTGCGCAGCTCGTGGGAGACGTTGGCAACGAATTCCTTGCGCCGCTCCTCGGTCTTGCGGTGCTCGGTCACATCGTGCAGCACGATGAGAACGCCGCCGCTCTCCTCGTCGGAAAAGGGCGCGAAGTAAAGCTCCACGCTGCGCTCGCCGACGGTGAGCTCGGATTCGACAAAGTCGCTGCGCTGCATGGAAATGATGCGGGAGAAGGGGCAGATGGACTCGAACAGCTCGCTGTAGACGCACTCGTCCGCCGTGCGGCCGAGCAGCTCGCAGGCGGCGGGGTTGCAGTGGATGAGCGATTCGTTCACGTCGTAGGCAACGACGCCGTCGCTCATGTGGAGAAAGAGTGTGTCGAGCTTGTTGCGCTCGTTCTCCACGGCCTCGAGCGTGGCATGCAGCACCGAGGCCATGTCGTTGAAGGTCGTGGTCAGGATGCCGATCTCGTCCGTCGATTCGACGGCGAGCGTTTCGTCAAAGTCGCCGGCGGCGATGCGCTCGGCGCCCTCGGTCAGCTTTTCGATCGGGTCGATCATCGTTTTTGCCAGCAGGAACGAGAGCAGGATCGAAACGAGCAGGCCTACGAGCAGCGCCTGCAGAATGATGAACAGCAGCTCGGAATTGAGCGAGGAGACCGTCGTGCGGTTGTCGCGGATGTAGATGATGAAGCTGTTGCCGCCGCCGGAGATGGGGATGGCGACGTCCATGTAGCTTGCGGCAAGGTCGCTGTGGTCGCCGACCTCTCCGTTGCGCGCGGTGAGGATGTTTTCCGTCTGCTCCAAAAGCCCGGTGTCCTCGTTGCTCGAGGCGAGCACCTCGCCGCTCTTGCCGTCGAGAATGTAGTAGTTGCGGTTGCGCGAGTCGATGCTCAAGGTGCCGGAGTAGGCCTCGAGCATCGTCTGAAGGCGTGCCGCGCCGTCCTCCTGCGCGGCCTCTTCACGAAGCGAACTGACGAACGCGGCGCTGGACTCGCCGAACGCCTCGCTCATCTGGTCGTAGAAATCGTCGATATAGAAGTTGGTGACGCTCGTCATCAGAAACGCGCCCACCACCGCCATCAGCGAGGTGACGAGCAGCAGCATGATCATCACGAGCTTCATATGCAGGCTGCGGAACATAGGCGGTCACTCCTTTCGGGGAAATGGGGCGCGCATCAGGCCTGCGCCGAGAAATAGTAGCCTACGCCGCGGCGTGTGAGGATGCGCGTGGGATTGGCGGGATCGTCCTCGATCTTTTCGCGAAGACGGCGGACCGTCACGTCCACGGTGCGCGCATCGTCGCCGACGTAGCCGTAGTTCCAGACCTGCTCCATGAGGTCCACGCGCGAAAAGACCTTGCCGGGGTGGCTCGCGAGGAAGGTGAGCAGCTCATATTCGCGCTGCGTGAGGTCTACGGGCGCGCCGTTTTTGCGCACCTCGAAGCTGTCGGGATCAATGGTGATGCCGCCGGCACTCATGGCGTTGTCCTCCGCGGCAGGGGCGGAGAGCATTGATGTGCGGCGGATGTTCGCTTTGATGCGCGCGAGCAGCTCGCGCATGGAAAAAGGCTTTGTGATGTAATCGTCCGCGCCGATCTCAAGGCCGAGGACCTTGTCCTCTTCCTCCTCGCGCGCCGTCAGGATGATGACGGGCACGTTGTCGCCCTCCTCGCGCAGCGCGCGGCAGACGTCGAAGCCCATCATCTTGGGCATCATCACGTCGAGCAGGATGAGGTCGGGCTTTTTTTCGCGCGCGAGGGCAAGGCCAGCCTCGCCGTCGTAGGCCTCGAGCGTGTCATAGCCCGCGCGCTGAAGGTTGAAGCGGATGATATCAACAATGTTTTTTTCGTCCTCCACGATGAGAACGGTTTTTTTCTGTTCCATCAGGATATTCTCTCCTCTTTCTCTTTTTGCGCCGTGCGCAGGGCATGGACCTTCAAAATGCCGCAGACGGTCTTGGCGTCCTCGATCTCGCCGCGCATCACGCGCGCGAGCATGTCGGAAAACGGCGTGCGGTACAGCTCTAAAAATTCGTCCTCATCCGGGTGCTGCTCACCGAAGGTGAGGCCTTCTGCAAGGTAGAGGTGCAGCACCTCGCTGTAGCAGCCGGGGGAGACGAGCAGCGCGCCGAGGCCCGTCATGCGCTGCGGCACCGCGCCCGTTTCCTCTCTGAGCTCGCGCAGCGCGGCTTCATCGGGGTCCTCGCCGCGCTCAAGCTTCCCCGCCGGGATCTCCTCGAGCACGCGCGAGAAAACATAGCGGTACTGCTTCACGGTGAGCACGTTGTCGTTTTCGTCCAGCGCGACGATGGCCACGCCGCCGGGATGATCGGCGACCTCGCGCACGCTTTTCCTGCCGTTGGGCAGAAGCACGTCGTCGCGGTAAATATGAAGGATCCTTCCCTCGTAGATCGTTTCGCGGGAAAGCCGGCGTTCCGTCAGGTCCATGATAAAAATGCCTCCCAAGTGCGGCAAAGCGCCGCCAAAGCATGATAAAGATACCAAAATTATAGCACGGCGGCGGGCGGAATTCTACTATAAATTGGACCGGATGGGCAGAATGAAAGCGAATGTTACGTTTTTGTGACAGCCCTTGTGCTGGGAGGAAATTTGTGTTAAACTATAAAGCACGCAAAGGAGGTGACGCGCCGTGGCGGAAAAAAAGGGAATCAAGGTCATGGCGCAGAACCGCAAGGCGTTCCATGATTACTTTGTCGAGGACCGCTACGAGGCGGGCATCGAGCTCAAGGGCACGGAGGTCAAGTCCATCCGCGCCGGTACGCTGAATCTGAAGGACAGCTACGTCATCATCAAAAACGGCGAGGCGAACGTCCTCTCGATGCACATCTCGCCCTACGACAAGGGCAATATCTTCAACCACGATCCCGACCGGCCCAAGCGCCTGCTCCTGCACAAGCGTGAAATCAACAAGCTCTACGCGCTCGTCAAGCAGGACGGCTACGCCCTCGTTCCGCTGAGCGTCTATTTTAAGGACGCGCGCGTGAAGATCGAGGTCGGCGTCTGCAAGGGAAAAAAGAATTACGACAAGCGCGAGGACGCCGCAAGGCGCGATGCCAAGCGCGAGATCGACCGGACTATGAAAAACTACCGCCGCTGAACCCCGCAAATAAAAATAGAGGAGCGACAGAGCGATGGATGAGAGAGAGCAGTACGGCTTTGACCCAGCGCAGTTTTCCCATCCGGCGGAAGAGACTGTGAGCACACCGTGCGCGGACGATGCGCCGCGCGGCAGTGCCGTTTTAGGTATCCTGGGCGCGCTGCTCGGCGCGCTTGTCGGCGCGGTGCCATGGTTCCTCGCAAGCACGTTTGCAAGCTTTTTTATTGGCTGGCTCGGCTTTCTTGTGGGCATTGCCGCCTGCTATGGCTACCGGAAGCTTCGCGGGCCGCGCTCCACGCGCTTTGCCATGACGACGGTGATCCTCAGCTCGATCTTCGTGCTGTTTATCGCGGAGCTCGGTTCGTGGATGTTCATCCTCTGCACCGCCCCCGACTGGCAGGCCGACGCTGCGTGGCTCGGCATTTCGGTCGCGCAGCTGGCGTGGGAGTCGCTCATGATGCCGGAAAACTGGAGCCTTATGGCGCCGAACATGCTCATCGGCATGGTCATCGGCCTTCTCGGCGTGCTTTCGTCCAAGCAGAAGGTCCTGGCCTACACTGAACCGGAGCGGGCGGCCCGTTCTCAGGACCTGCTGGCGACGGCGGGGGCCGCACAGGCGAACGCGGCGGCGGGCTTTGCCGTCCCGCAGCGCTTTACGGTGCACGAGAGCAAGGGCGTGAAGATATTCCTCTACGTGGTCGGCGGCATCGGGTGCCTGATGTTCGGGCCGATGCTGGGCTACAGCGTCGTGCGCATGTTCCGTCCCACGGAGGATATGCCGGTGATCGCGGGCGCGGTGTTTGCGCTGCTCTCGGCGGCGCTTCTGGCGCTGTGCCTGTTCGCGCCGGTCTCCGCCCGGCGCTATCTCGCCGTGGACGGCGGCTCGCTCATCTACCAGCCGACGCTCGGCGGCACGCGCAGCTTCCGCTGCGCGGATATCGCGGGGATCATGCAGAGCGGCGCGCAGGGCCGAAAGCTCGTCGGACACGACGGTAAGACCCTCGCCCGGTTTGAGGACAATCAGCAGAACAGCGCACTTTTACTGCAATATCTGAGCGAGCGCGGCGTGAGCCTGCTTGCGAAATAACAATAAGGAGAAAAACTATGGCAAATCCCATTGTGACCATTGAAATGGAAAGCGGTGCGGTGATGAGCGGCGAGCTCTATCCCGAGATCGCGCCCAACACCGTCAACAACTTCATCGCGCTGGCAAATTCCGGCTTTTATGACGGCGTGGTATTCCATCGCGTTATCCCCGGCTTCATGATCCAGGGCGGCGATCCGGACGGCAACGGCACGGGCGGCCCCGGCTACGAGATCAAGGGCGAGTTCTCCGCCAACGGCTTCAAGAACGACCTCAAGCACACGCTGGGCGTTCTCTCCATGGCGCGCACGATGATCCCCGACAGCGCGGGCAGCCAGTTCTTCATCATGGTAGCCGACGCGCCGCATCTCGACGGTCAGTACGCCGCATTCGGCAAGATCACCGAGAACGCGCAGGCCGCGGTGGACATCTCCCGCGTGAACCGCAACATGTACAACGACATGCCGAAAAAGCCGCAGGTCATCAAGTCCATCCGCGTGGATACGCAGGGCGTTGACTATCCTGCGCCGGAGAAGATGTAATTTTTTGTTTTTTGCTTTCGCACAACAGACCCTGTTGTTGTTCGCGGCGCGCAAGCGCTGCTTTCATCCTTTCTCAAACGGCAAACCGGCAAAGCGTTTGCCGTTTGAAGAGGAGACCTGACGGAGTGAACGAACCCTGCCGCTTTGCGGCAGGGCGAGCGATACGAAGTCCAGGCCGACGATACGGGGGCGTACCGGTTTCGACGGGGGTGTGGAGGCAGGATAAGCGGGCAGAGGCGCCTGGCCTCTATAAAACGGGCGATTTATAAATTAAAGAACAACAACGAAGTTGCTGTCGCTGCCTAAGTAGGCGGCCGTCTGAACCGGGGAGGCCACGGACCGGGGAAGGCGTCGTGAACGTGGCGTCCGTGAGGCGTGAAAGAGTTGACGCGCCCACGCATCATGACTCTACTGAAGCGTAAGGTCCGTCAGGTGTCCTTGCGTGGAGGGAATGTTTAAATCCTGACTGCGCCCGGAGAAAGTCCTGTTAAAGTGCTTTCGGACGCGGGTTCGACTCCCGCCGCCTCCACCAATTAAAATGCCTACAGTATTAGGCAGTCCTTTTCGGATTGGCCAATGCTGTAGGCATTTGCTTTATTATGGGGAGACTTGACGGGCTTTGGCGGGGGATTCGAAGAGGTCAGACGACTTTGCTCTTTTCGTCCAGCAGGGGGAGCGGCTCCATTGGAATGTTCTCAACAGAGAGCATGCTTTCCATCAGGTCGATATACTGCTCTTTTGTCAGTACGGCTTCAAAGCTTTCGATAATGGCTTCGGCGCGGTCGCCGCCGTTTTTCAGCAGCTTATAAGCGGTCAGGGCAAACACCTTTGCGGGAATGACGTAGGCATCGTCGATATCATCCAGTTCTACATCGGGCGTATGCAGCGCGCCGCGGAAGCCGCCGGTGTTGAACTGTAACAGCGGCATCAGGCAGCTGACATCTCCGTAGTCGCCGGAGCTGGTGGAGTGGAACTCCGGACCGGTGCAGGTGATGGGCGTATCGCCGCAGACGTGCGAGAGTGCCTCTTCGATGACGCTTGCGTCCTTTACGGGGACGATCGGCAGATTTCCGGGGAGGTTGGTGATGGTCAGGCCGCAGCCGGTGGCGACGGCGCCCGCGCGCAGGGAGCGATCAACCTTTTTGGCGGCGTCCATATAGGCGGGGATCGTTTTTCCGCGGATGGAATACTCCAGGCGCACGTCGTCGGCAATAATGTTTGCCGCGTCGCCGCCCTTGGAAATGCAGCTGTGCACGCGGATCGTGTCCTCGTCGCGGAACGACTCCCGCTGAACATCGACGGCATGCATGGCGATATTGGCCGCGCTCATGGCGTCGATGCCGCGCTGGGGCTCGCCCGCCGCATGAGCGGCTCTTCCGTGGAACTGCACCATCTTGGTGACAAAGCCGTTGCAGGAGCGGTTGGCGACGAGATATTTTTTAGAAGTCGAAGCATGATGGCCGACGACGATATCCAGATCATCCATTGCACCGATCCGGATCAGCTCACATTTGCCGCAGCCGTAACGGATCAGTCCCTGATTGCGCATCTCATTGCGCTTTGCGATCTCGACGTATTCCTCGGCGGGAACGCCGAAGAACACGACATTTCCCGCCAGAGAAGCCGCGATCTCCGGGTCGGACAGCGCGATGGCCGCGCCGACCACACCGGTTGCCTGCGCATGATGACCGCAGCAATGCGCCGCGCCGGTCTCGGGGTTGGCGTAAGCATGCGTCGGAATGGGCAGACCGTCGAACTCACCCATCAGACAGACGGTGGGACCGTGCGCGTCATCCTTTAAATAGCTTTTGACACCCGTAACGGCGAGGCCCTCCTGCGTGCGAAGGCCAAGCCCCTTCATTTTCTCCGCGAACTTTTCTGCGGTGCGGAATTCCTGAAAGCCCAATTCGGCGTGGGTCCACAGATCCTCACCGAATGCGATCAGCTCCTCGCGGTGCGCATCAATGATATCGCAAATTTTTTGCTCGATCTTATCCATCTGTTTCAAAACACCTCACAATAAAATTTTATTATAATATGGAATATGTATTCACAGGCAGACGAAAGCTATTTGGGGGGGCGGTACTGTATCCAGAGCACGAGCGCGGCCAGAAGAATCAGTATGATCCAAAGACCCCAATCCAAAAGACTGTTTTTGCCGGTAAGCGCGATGGGAAACGACATGAAAAAACGACCTCCGATCTATCCTGACAGCGGTACTTCGTTATCATGATAAAAAATGAAAGTAAAAAAATGTTCAGATTTAACTATAGGGCAAAACTGTCAAATATTATAGTCGCAGCCGATACATAAAAGCAGGTGATTCTGCAGCAGATGGATGAATTCCTTTGCCTCGGGCGTCAGCACGCTGTTTTCCCGCCGCACCCAGCCGATCTCGGAGGTGATGCTGCAGTTTCGGAACGGCAGAAAGCGCCATTCGTAGGAATCGTGCTTCACCTTTCCGTCGTTCGTCGCCTTTCTGGAGTTGAGCACGTAGCCGTCCGTTTTGGACAGGATCTCATATATGGCTGCGCGGGAGTTGACCACATAACGGGTGCGCTCCATCTGCAGCCCGAGCTTGGAGAGAATATCGGCATAGGGGCCGTAGTCAAGACTTTCGTCGATGATCTGAGGATATCCTGCCAGCTGTTCTGGAAGAAGATCGACCTCCTGCGAGTGGAAGAAGGGATTCATCGGGCCGACGTCAACGCCGAGCTCCATGCTGCACAGAGGATGGTAGAGCAGATTGGAGGAGAGAAAGCGCTCCAAAAGCTGATCTCTGTAGCAGCTCCAGATGCGGACAACGGCAATGTCGGCTTCACCGTTCATGACGGCGTCTGCGACGTTCCCGCTGTACTCTTCGCGAAGAAAGACATGCAGGCCGTTCTCCTTGCGGCGCTGGCCCATAGAGGTGACGATATCGGAAAGATAGTAAAAACCATTGCTGATCACAGATAGGGATTCCTGCGCGGAAACGGCGGTCATGCGCATGGAATACAGCTGCTGGAGCTGGCGGTCGATGGGGGTGATGTAGGCGATGAACTGGCGCCCGAAGGGCGTCAGCGCCATACCCTTGACACTGCGCGCGAATATCTTGCGGCCAAACTCTGACTCGACGCTTTGGATCGCCCCGGAAAGGGACGACTGCGAAATGAAGAGATTACGCGCGGCCTGATTGACGCTCCCGGTCTTTGCGACCTCTACCATGTAGTGAATCTGATTGTTCGTCATTGGAATACCTCCTATGATGACATAGGCAAGTCCGGGATGGGCAGATAAGGCGGATAGGATCTATCACGCCGTTATCATAATACAGCACGGACGCGTTTGTCATCGGTGTTCTTCCACTTACTATATACTAAAAAACGATTATTGCAATAATGAAAACGGTATTATTAAAAAAATTGGAGAGATGGTATCATGTTACCTAAGCCGATCGGGCAAAGCACGGTCGGACTTGTGTATAAAGCACATAAGCGAAGAAATAAGATTAGAAAGGAAACACCAAAATGAAGCTGAAGCGATTTCTTACTCTTGCGCTGGCGCTCTGCATGGTCGCCAGCCTGCTGGCGGGCTGCGGAGACAACTCCAATGCTCCCGACACAACTGAGAAAGATACCCTGAATGTAGCACTGACAGATGAACCGGATTATCTCTCCACCTGCGATACGGACTCTCTGGTGTGCGCGCAGATGAACCTGCTGACCTATAATGGCCTGACCCGTATCGACATGAAGACGCTTCAGCCCGAGCTGGATCTTGCGGAAAGCTATTCGCAGGACAGCGACACGGAGTGGACGTTCGTGCTCAAGCAGGGCGTGACCTTCCACAACGGCGATACGCTGACGGCGGAGGACGTCAAAGCCTCCATCGAATACGCCAAGTCCTATGACAGGACCAGCGCCTACACGAGCGCGATCTCTGAGGTCCAGGTCGTTGACGACAACACCGTGAAGATCGTCACGAGCGAGCCCGCGCCCAACATGCTCTTCGATCTGGCCTATCACTTCAACTGCATCCTTCCTCACAGCCTGATCGAATCCGGTAATGATTTCAGTGCCAACCCCGTCGGCACTGGCCCGTACAAGTTCATTTCCTGGGACAAGGGCAACGCGCTGAAGTTTGAAGCGAACGAGACTTACTTTGACGCTGAGCGTACGCCGTCCATCAAAAATCTGGTGTTCTCCATCATTCCCGAGGGTACGACCCGCACGATGGCGCTTGAATCCGGCGACGTGGACTTTATTTACTCGGTGTCCTCCACGGACATTGACCGCCTGAAGGCGGAGGACGGCATCGATATGGAAGAAGTCGTCTCCGTTGAAAACTTCTTCCTGTATCTCAATGCGGTCAACGGTCCGTTTGTCGATCCGAACCTGCGTCTGGCGGTCGCCTATGCGATCAACCGCGAGGATATCGTGGCCGGCGCGCTCAACGGCTATGGCGAGCCCTCCTATTCCTGCGTTCCCATGGGCTATGCCGAATCCGTGGACACCAACGCCTACAGCTACGATTTGGACAAGGCCAAGGAGTATCTGGCGGCCTGGGGCGGCGATCCCTCCACGGTGACGATGAACATCCTCTGCTCCAACGATACCAAGACGGCGATCGCCACGATCATGCAGTCTGAGCTTGCGGAGCTCGGCATCAACGTTGTAATCGACTCCACCGATTCCGCGACCTATCAGGCTGCGATGGCGACCGACACGCTGAGCGCGGCGATCGTATCCTGGTCTCCCGCCAACGCCGCCACCTATGTCAGCCGCTTCCACTCCGACCGCCGCTCCAACACGCCCGCATCCGTTGCCACGGATGAGATGGACGAGCTTGTTAACGAGATGCGCGTCGAGATGGATGCGAATGCCCGCACCGATCTGATCCACCGGATCATCGCCGAGGCGAACGCGACCTGGTGGTATGTGCCCATTTACCAGGTCGAGTACTTCCGTGCGCACAGCGCTCAGCTGCAGAACGTTGTTTGCAGCGCGACGGGGTATGTGGACTTCGCCGTTGCGACCTGGGGCTGATCGGCAGGCAGCTGATCCATAGCGGAAAGAGCCCGGCCCATAAGCGGGCCGGGCTCTTAATTAAAAAATCGTCACTCTGCCACAAAGGAGACGTACTTACTTATGTCAAAATACATTCTAAAACGTATCTTGTACATGATCCCTGTGTTGCTGGGCGTTACGCTGCTGGTTTTTGTTATTATGCATCTTGCGCCGGGCAATGTGGCGCAGATGCTGCTGGGCGATAACGCTACCGCGGAGCAGATCGAAGCGCTTACACATGAAATGGGTCTGGACAGACCGATCCTGGTGCAGTACCTCGACTATATGAAGGAGCTGCTGCACGGGAGTCTCGGCACCTCTTATACCACGGGCGAATCGGTCAATGCCAAGATCATGGCCTGCTTTCCCTATACCCTGAAGCTGACGCTCGTCGCGGCTGTTTTTTCCATCCTGCTTGCGCTGCCGCTCGGCGTGCTTGCCGCCGTGAAACAGAACACGTGGGTGGACAATGTGAGCATGGTGCTCTCACTCATCGGCGTGTCCATGCCGATCTTCTGGCTCGCGGTGATGCTGATCATGCTCTTCTCGCTCAAGCTCGGCTGGTTCCCGGTCTTTGGCGCAAAGCAGTGGAACAGCATTGTGCTGCCGGCGATCTCGCTGGGCCTTATGAACATGGCATCGATCGCCAGAACGACGCGCTCGTCCATGGTGGAGACGATCCGCCAGGACTATATCCGCACGGCTTATGCCAAGGGTCTGCCCAAGCGCACGGTCATTATGCGCCATGCCTTCCGCAACGGACTTCTGCCTACGATCACGGTCATCGGCCTTGAGATCGGGCAGATGCTCGGCGGCTCCGTGCTGACGGAAACGGTGTTTGCGTGGCCCGGCATCGGACGGCTGATGATCCAGTCGGTCAATGGACGCGATACGCCGACGGTCATGGGCTGCATCATCCTGATGACAGTCTGCTTTTCCATTGTGAACCTGCTGGTTGACCTGCTCTACGGCGTGTTCGATCCGCGCGTGCGCACGATGTATCACTGAGGAGGCGAGAAAATGAAAAAGCAATCAGAAATGAACGGGACCGATTTCCTGAATGCACAGAAAAACAGCCAGTTCAAAGATATGGTGCGCCGCCTCTTTAAGAATAAGGCGGCGGTTGCCGGGCTGATCTTTTTGATCTTCCTGATTCTCATGGCCGTTTTTGCGGATGTGCTTTTCGATTATGATGCGCAGTGCATCAACCAGAATATCCCAGAGCGCTTGCAGTGGCCGTCGGCCCAGCATTGGTTCGGTACCGACGAGTACGGCCGCGATTTGCTGATCCGCATCGCGTTCGGCAGCCGGATCTCGCTCTCCATTCTGGAAGCGGCGCTGGAGCAGTTTGGCGAAGCCGGCTGGGATGCTATGCGCGCTGCCATGGATAAGATGGCATCCGACGGCGCTGCACGTGCAAGGAAAACGGCGGAAAAATACAGCCGCCCGTTTGACGAGCAACTCGTATTCGATACGTATCCGCTGACAATGGACCGCAGCAAGACAAAGCTTTGGGACAACTACACCGGACATGAAGCGGTAGAGCGCTTTATGCACAGCTTTGTTCCGGCAATGCAGAGGGAGCTGGAGAAAAAATGACAAGCACGAAACCGGTTATCGGAATGGTGATCGGCACAGCGCCGAAGCTTGCGCCGGGAAAGCACGTTTTCAACACGCCCTATATCGACGCGGTCACAATGGCGGGAGGGATCCCGCTGCTGATTCCGGTAACGGGTGACGCCGCGGCGGCAGAGCAGTATATCGGATTGATCGACGGGCTGCTGATCCCCGGCGGCGCTGACGTAACGCCCGCGCTGTACGGACAGGAGCCGGTGCCGCAAGTGACCTATGTGATGGAGAAACAGGACAGGCTTGAGCTTGCGCTCATTCACCTGGCACGTGAACAGAAGATGCCGGTGTTCGGCATTTGCCGCGGGATGCAGCTGATGAATATTGCGTTTGGCGGGACGCTGTATCAGGACCTGCCGACACAGTATCCCGCGCCGATCGCGCATGCGCAGGACATGTCGATCCGGAGCCAGCCGACCCACAGCGTGACCGTTTCGCAGGATTCTCTGATCGGAAGCCTGCTGGGGACGGATGCACTGTCGGTCAACAGCTATCACCATCAGGCGGTGAACAAGATCGCGGATGGCTTTGCCGTTTCAGCCATTGCGCCGGACGGTGTGACCGAAGCGATCGAAAGCACGGACGGGAGAATGTACGCGGTCCAGTGGCATCCGGAGGAATTGGTGCCGCGCTATGAAAGATTCCCTCCCCTGTTCCGCCATCTGATCGAGCAGGCCTGCGCAAGAAAGCATTAAGACGAAAAATGGCTTTCGCAGGAAACAAGCAAATTTAATGATCGGCCGGCAAAAGGCCGAAGTGCTGTGTGATAATTGAAACACCCCACCCGATTTGAACAGGTCGATGGAACCTGCGAATTGAGTGGGGTGTTTTATCCCTTGCCTTTTTGTGCCTTCGCCGTGCCGGGACGGCCCGCCGCATATTCTTATAGAAATCGCCGCGCGGCGTTTCCCGTTCCCTCTACAGGCGGGACGCCCTTGCGCGCGGGCAGCGCAAAAACCGGCTCGCGCTCCAGCACCTGCACCTGCTGGAAGATAGCGGACTGAGATTTACCGCCGGATGCGGGTGAAGAGCGTCACGAGCAGCGTGATGAGGGCCATGACGGCGAAGATGCCGAGCATTCCCTGTCCCGTGATGAGCAGCGCGATCTCAAGATTTGTCATGTTGTGTTCCTCCTTAACCCATGAGCTGCGGCACGAGATTCAGGATCATGCCGCCCGCGATGACGGATGCGATCTGGCCGGCGACGTTCGCGCCGACGGCGTGCATCAGCAGGTGGTTGGTGCAGTCTGCCTCCTGCCCCATCTTCTGGATGACGCGCGCGGACATCGGGAAGGCCGAAATGCCCGCCGCGCCGACCATCGGGTTGACCTTGTTCTTGCAGAAGAGGTTCAGAAGCTTTGCAAACAGCACGCCGCCGATGGAGTCGAACACGAACGCGACGAGGCCCAGCAGCATGATCTTCAGCGTGTCGAGGTTGACGAACTGCTCTGCCTGCATCGAGAACGAGATCGTGATGCCGAGCAGAAGCGTGATGAGGTTCGCGAGGTCGTTCTGCGCCGTCTGGGAAAGGCGCTCAAGGCAGCCGCACTCGCGAAGAAGGTTGCCGAACATCAGAAAGCCCACGAGCGAGACGGACATCGGCGCGATGAAGCCCGCGATGATCGTGACCATGATCGGGAAGCAGATGCGCAGCGTTTTGGAGACGTGCTTGGGGTTATAGGGCATGTGCATCGCGCGGTCCTTT
>Ga0129311_1001141_pt1 | contig 19799 bp, 24 predicted proteins | sample Go1ome_FD_94435 | JGI IMG/M metagenome (GOLD analysis project Ga0129311, IMG submission 94435) | Western lowland gorrila individual fecal microbial communities from Wisconsin, USA - Go1022B metagenome | ecosystem: Host-associated > Mammals > Digestive system > Large intestine > Fecal | place... | reverse complement strand
ATGATCCGGAATGCATGCTCCACTTTGCAGCGCACTGAGGACCTGCGATTTTCGATATACCGTTTCCAGTCAATTGCCTTATCAGAAACACGAGGCAACTTGCCGGGACGGCGGTTAATGCGGCAGTCAATTCTGGATCAGTGCTCATCGCTGGTTACTTCGGGGCGCCTCTGAATCCCGAGATACCTTGAAGGAGGACACCTTCTTCGGCAGCCGGGTGCTGCGGGACTGGGAGGAATTCAAGGCCGTCAGCCAGGTGATCATCGCCAACCGGTACAGCCCGGAGCTGGAGCCGGTGATGGACAAGGTATACACCCGGGACCTGTATTTCCGGGATTGATTAGGAGCGCATATGATTCAGAAACTAAGGCAGCACCAGTTCCTCTTTGAGAAACTGGTGAAGCGGGACTTCAAAAAGAAATACAAGCGGACGGCGCTGGGCATGGCGTGGAGCGTGCTGCCGCCGCTGCTGATGCTGCTGGTGATGCGGCTGGTGTTCACCCAGTTTTTCGGACGGAGCACCCCTCACTACACCACGTATTTGTTCTGCGGCAACCTGGTGTTCAGCTATTTCAGCGAATCCACCCGGGAGGGCATGGCCTCCCTGATGGGAAATTCGAGGATTTTTACGAAAGTCAACGTGCCCAAGTACCTGTTCCTGTTCTCCAAGAACGTCCAGACCCTCATCAATTTCGGCCTGACGCTGTGCGTGTTTTTCGTGTTCTGCGTGCTGGACGACATCACCTTCACCTGGAAGCTGATTTTCCTGCTGTATCCCATCGGGTGCCTGGTGCTGTTCAACATCGGCGTGGGGCTGATCCTGTCGGCGCTGTTCATGTTCTTCCGGGACATCCAGTACCTGTGGTCGGTGTTTACCCAGTTGCTGATGTATATGTCCGCCATCTTTTATACAATTGACCGGTATTTTTATAATGTGCAGTGCCTGTTTTTGCTGAATCCGGTGTATCTGTTCATCCGCTATTTCCGCAAAATCGTCATCGAGGCTACCATTCCCACCATTTGGTTTCATCTGCTGATGGCGGCGGACGTGGTCATCGTGCTGGGCATTGGCTGCTGGATGTACAAGAAGTATAACCACCGTTTCCTATATTACGTATAACGGAGGGACAGGCATGAGCGTTTTACAATTGGAAAATGTGTCTATCCGCTATATGACCGGTGATTTTAAAGAAATCGGCCTAAAAGAATACATCATGCGGCGGCTGAAGCACAACTACCACGTTGCGGAATTCTGGGCAGACCGTGATGTCACCTTTTCACTGGAAAAAGGGGATATGCTGGGCATCATTGGCACCAACGGCGCCGGTAAGTCCACATTGCTGAAAGCTATTTCTGGCATTATGGAGCCCACCAAAGGTTGGGTGAAGCGGGAGGGCAATATCGCTGCCCTGTTGGAACTAGCCAGCGGCTTTGACGGAGACCTGACAGTCCGGGAAAATACGTATCTTCGCGGTGCCATGTTGGGCTACACCCGAAAATTCATGGATGAAATGTATGACCAGATCATTGATTTCGCGGAATTGCAGGATTTTCAGGACCGGCCCTTCAAGCAGCTGTCCTCCGGCATGAAGTCCCGGCTGGCCTTCGCTATCGCATCTCTGGTACAGCCAGACATCCTGATCCTGGACGAGGTGCTGTCGGTGGGCGATGGTGCTTTCAAGAAGAAAAGCGAAAAGAAAATGCGTGAAATTATAAATGGCGGTGCTACAACCATCCTGGTGTCCCATTCCATTGGCCAACTACGGGATATGTGCAGCAAGATCCTGTGGCTGGACAAGGGACGGCAGATCGCATTTGGCGATGAGGTTCAACTCTATTGTGATGCCTACGAAGAATTTTTGATGACAAAGCATTCCCATGGGAGTCGATAATGGCGTCGTAGGAGTTGATGGTGGCGTGGATGAACTCCTCCATGATGTAGGGCACGTCCTTGGGATAGTCCTCCATGAAATGGACCAGGTCCTCATCACTTTGGATCTTGTGGGTGCCGGCGGCGCCCACACCGTTGTCGGGCTTGGCCACGGCGGGATAGCCCACCGTCTTCAAAAAGGCGCGGCAGCCCTCCAGGTCATCCACCAGGTGGTAGCGGGCGGTGGGGATGCCGGCCTTGGCGTAGAACTCCTTCATTCTGGACTTGTAGCGGACCCGGGTCATATCCTCCTCCTGGAAGCCGCTGGCGATGTGGAAGTCCGTCCGCAGGCGGGCGTCCATGGTCAGCCAGTACTCGTTGTTGGACTCCAGCCAGTCGATGCGGCCGTGCTTGAAGGTGAGGAAGGCCACCGCCCGATAGACCTCGTCATAATTTTCCAGACTGCCCACCTTGTAATACTCATTGAGACTGTCCTTCAGGTTGGGACTCAGCTGGTCATAGGGCTGGTCGCCGATGCCCAGCACATTCATGCCGTTGTTTTTCAGTTCGCGGCAGAACTGCCAGTAGTTGGTGGGAAAGTTGGGGGAGATAAAAATGATGTTTTTCATATGTCCCTCTCTTTTCCCTGTAAAGTGGTGGGTGATCTTATGTCATTCCAATCCGTAGAGCAAGGTGTCCATGAAGAAGGGGATCTGCCGTTCCCAGCTGGCCTCGTTGTGGTCGCCGCCGGGGACAATGCGGCTTTCCAGCATCACGCCACGCGCCAGTTCAGCCGGGCGGCCACCCGGCTGAACTGGCGCTTCATGTTGCTGTGGAAGGCCAGCTCCCGGGAGCCGTAGTCCATATAAACCACCGTGTCCGGCTCCAGGGGGGCGGTGCGCAGCAGCCGGTCCAGCCGCCCCGTGGCGAACCAGATGGAGGGGGACAGGGCTGCCGCCCGGGAAAAAACGTGGTTATACGCCGTGACCGCGTACAGGCTCATGAGCCCGCCCATGGAGCTGCCGGCAATGAAGGTGTGGGCCCGGTCCGGCAACGTGGGAAACTCCGCGTCGATGTAGGGCTTAAAGGTGTTCACCGTCCACTCCATGGTGGTATGGCCCCGGCCATCCACATGGCCCAGATCCGGCGTGTCGAAGGTGAAGGGGGAATACTCGCAGAGGCGCCCGTTGTCGGGACTGTGGTTGCACTCCACCGCCGCGATGATGGCCGGCAGCTGGGTCTCATGTACAAAGTCCGCCATGCCCCAGCTTTTGCCGTAGGTGGCGTCCTCATCGAAAAAGACATTGTGGCCGTCGAACATATAGAGGACCGGATAGCGGGCCTCGGGGGCCTCCTCAAAAGCGTCCGGTACGTAGACATAGGCGCTGCGGGGTTCCTTTTCGGTGAGTTCGGGGATCGTGATGTTCCATTTTGCGATCATGCTGGGGGTCCTTCCTTACAAAACGTGCTTGCCGTAGTTGTACTCCTCTTGGAGCTTGTTGTTGTCGTAGATGGTGCTGCGCCCCCGCTCGATGGCGATGGTGCCGGTCTTTGCGATCTCCAGAATGCCGAAGTCCTCCAGCATCCCGATGAGGGCGGAGTTTTTTCTATGGCTGCCAAAGACCCAGATGGTCAGGGAGCTGTGGCTGATGTCGATGACCTGGGCCCGGAAGATGTTCACCAGCTGGATGATCTCATCCCGGGTGTTGCGGTCCTGGGCGCTGACCTTGATCAGCGCGATCTCCCGGCGGATGCAGCTCTCCTCATCCAGAATCTTCACGGCCTTCACCGGCAGCAGCTTGCGGCATTGGGCGGCGATCTGGTCGATCATCATCTCATCGCCCAGGATCTCGATGGAGATGCGGGTGATGCCGGGACGGTCCGTGGCACCGGAGACGATGGATTCGATATTATATCCGTTGCGGGAGAACAGGCGGGCCACTTGGCTGAGGACGCCGGGGGTATCGTCCACCAGGATACAGAGGGTGTAGAGCTTCCGCTCCATATTGAATTCCTTTTTCAAGTGTCATCCCTCCTCTCGCTCAGCAAAAAGTCAGTGATGGGCGAGCCGGCGGCCACCATGGGGCGCACCATCTCGTCAATGTCCAGCACGCAGTCGATGACCGCGCCGGTGCCGCAGGCAAGGGCCTGGCGGAGGGCATCCTCCACCTCCGCCAGGGTGCGGGCCCGGTAGCCGTGTAGCCCGTAGGCCTCCGCCAGCTTCACAAAATCTGGTCCACGGTCCAGGGTGGTCTCGGAGAAGCGCTTTTCATAAATAAGGTTCTGCCACTGCCGCACCATACCCAGGGTGCCGTTGTTGAAGATGACCGTGATGATGGGGAGGCGATAATGCTCCACGGTGCAGAGCTCGTGGCAGTTCATCCGGAAGCAGCCGTCGCCGGTGATATGGATGACCCGCTTGTCCGGATTGCCCATCTGGGCGCCGATAGCGGCGCCCAGGCCAAAGCCCATGGTGCCGAAGCCTCCGGAGGTCAGCAGCTGGCCGGGATAGGTGAAATGCAGGTATTTTGCCGCCCACATCTGATGCTGGCCCACATCGGTGGCTACGATGGTATCCTCCGGCACCAGCAGGCGGATGCCCTCCATGATCTGCTGGGGTGTCAGAATGGGAGAGTCCTCCGCCACGGAGGGGGCCCGCAGGGGGAGAATGCGGGCCTTCCACACCGCATGGTCATATTGCGGCATCCGCTGGTTCAAAGATTCCAAAACCCGCTTGGCGGAGCCGATGATGTGGTGGTCCGTAAGGACGTTTTTATCGATCTCAGCCCGGTCAATATCGATCTGCACGATCTTCGCCTGCTTGGCGAAGGTCTTGGGGTCCAGGGCCACCCGGTCGGAAAAGCGGCAGCCCACGGCGATAAGCAGGTCGCACTGGCTGCAGGCGATATTGGAGGCCTTGGAGCCGTGCATACCGATCATTCCGGTGGTGAGGGGGTGGTCGCCGGGGAAGCCGCCGCCGCCCATCAGGGTGATGGCTACCGGCGCGTCCAGCTTTTCAGCAAAGATGCGGAATTCCTTGTCGGCACGGCCCCGGACCACGCCGCCGCCGCAGATGACCATGGGGCGCTCCGCCTCGGCAATCATCTCCAGCAGGATGTCGATGTCCTGGGGGTCGGCCTGGGGCTTTTCCACCAGGCAGCTGGCGTTCAGTTCCCGGACGCCGGCGCAGCGGCGGTTCTCCCGCCAGGGGATGAACTCATAGTCCACCATCTCCTGGGGAGCGGTCACGTTTTTCAAAAAGTCGATGAGGACCGGGCCGGGCCGGCCGTTGGCGGCCACAGCGAAGGCCTGGCGCATGACGTCGGGGATCTGCTGGGCGTCCCGCACCAGGAAAGCGGCCTTGGTAATGGGCATGACGATGCCGGTGGAGTCCACCTCCTGGAAAGCGTCACGGCCCAGCAGGTTCTCGCCCACGTTGCAGGTGATAAACACCACGGGAGAGGAGTCCAGGTGGGCGGTGGCGATGCCGGTGGTGAGGTTGGTGGCGCCGGGACCGGAGGTGGCGAAGCACACGCCCACCTTCCCTGTGGAGCGGGCGTAGCCGTCCGCCGCGTGGGCGGCGCCCTGCTCGTGGGCGGTGAGTACGTGGCGGATGCGGCCCCGGTAGCGGTAGAGCTCGTCATAGAGGTTCAAAATGGTGCCGCCGGGATACCCGAAAACGGTGTCCACATCCTGCTCCAGCAGACACTCCATGATCGCTTTGGTGGCGGAAATCTTCAAAACACATTCCTCCTATCAGTTCCTGCGGGCCGGATGGGCGCCGCAGCGTGAAAAAAGTCCGTGACCCGGGTGTTCAGGTCACGGACTTCAAAGTATGTTTCCGCGGTGCTCAGCGGCTCCGAAACAGAGCGGCTGAGGCGGCAGCTCCCTTGCTGTAAACATGACCAATTACACGATTCTCATTCCCAATCACCAAAATCAGGGCAAAAATCAGAATCGCGCCAATCAACAAGATGTGAATGGTAGCCATCGTCATATACATGGGAGCCTCCGCCGCCATACGGCGGCCAACGGACGGTCTTGCCTCATTCAAAGATAAATGAGACATCTTTATTGTTTGTTATTATACATATCTGGCTTTCCCGGTGCAACCGAAAAAAGGACTTTCTATGATTTTCTGAATAATTTTACAAAAAATCCCACAGAAAAAATAACAGATATAGCTGCAATAGACAAAAGGCGAATGAACGCGGAACGCAAAAATACCGCCCTGAGGCAGGCTTTGGCGCCTCGCGGGCAAAGCGGAACGGTCCCCGCTGCGCGCTGCGGGGACCGTTCCTTATCGTGTCATCCGTATGTACGGTGGATTTGCTGATGCCGAATTTCTGCGCGGCGGCGCGGACTGTGGTCCGGTTTTCGATGATGTACTGAGCCAGGCGTTCCGCCCGGTCCTCCATATTACCCTTCAAAGCACAACACTCCCCGCCTCTTGTTGGTTCAGCCTATGCGGCGGAAACGGTGGGTATGATGAAAAGCAAAAATTCCCGCCTCCGCATACCGCGGAGGCGGAGACTTTTCAGGTCCGTCCCCTGCGGGCGGGCTTGTTCTTTTTGGGCGAGGGCTTGGCCCAGCCGGTGGGACGGGAACCGGGCTTTTGCCTCCTGGCGGGCTTCCCGGAGCTTGCGCTTTGGGAGCGTTTAAAGCGGCTGCCGGTGCCGCTCTGGCCGGAACGGCCGCCGGCTTTGCCGTCCTGGGGCGGCCGCTGGCCGGCGGGGCGGATGAGGCACTCCTTTCCGTAGCCGATGAGGTCCTGGCGGCCGGCGGTCTCCAGCGCCTCCCGCACCAGGCGGCAGTTCTTCGGGTCCCGGTACTGGATGAGCGCCCGCTGCATGGCTTTTTCGTGAGGGCTGGTGGGCACGTACACCGGCTGCATGGTCCGGGGGTCCAGGCCGGTATAGTACATGACGGTGGAGATGGTGGAGGGGGTGGGATAGAAGTCCTGGACCTGCTCGGGCATGTAGCCCAGGTCCCGGATGTACTCCGCCAGGGCGATGGCCTCTTTCAGCGTGGAGCCGGGGTGGCTGCTCATGAGATAGGGCACCACGAACTGCTTTTTCCCCAGCTTTTCGTTGAGATGCTGGTACTTGGCGAGAAACCGCCGGTACACCTCGTTGGAGGGCTTGCCCATCATGCTCAGCACCGGGTCGGCGATGTGCTCCGGCGCCACCTTCAGCTGACCGGAGACATGGTGCTCCACCAGTTCCCGCAGGAAGGTGCCGTCCTTGTCGCAGAGCAGGTAGTCAAAACGGATGCCGCTGCGGATGAATACCTTCTTCACCCCCGGCAGGCAGCGGAGCTTGCGCAGCAGCTCCAGGTAATCCTTGTGGTCCACCGTCAGGTTTTTGCAGGGAGTGGGAAACAGGCACTGGCGGTTGGGGCACACGCCCTTCGTCAGCTGCTTTTGGCAGCTGGGATGGCGGAAGTTGGCGGTGGGACCGCCGACATCGTGGATATAGCCCTTGAAGTCCGGGTCCTCGATCAACAGCTTGGCTTCTTCGATGATGGCCTCGTGGCTGCGGGTCTGGACAATGCGGCCCTGGTGGAAGGTCAGGGCGCAGAAGCTGCATCCGCCGAAGCACCCCCGGTTGGAGGTGAGACTGAATTTGACCTCCTCAATGGCCGGGACGCCGCCCAGCTTTTCGTAAGAGGGGTGATACGTCCGCATATAGGGCAGAGCGTACACATGGTCCATCTCCTGGGTGGTCAGGGGTTCCTGGGGCGGGTTCTGTACCACGTAGCAGCCCTCCGCCTCGTAGGGCTCCACCAGCCGCTTGGCCACGAAGGGGTCCGTGTTGCAGTACTGGGTGTAAAAGCTCTCGGCGTAAGTGCGGCGGCTCTCGTTCAGGGCCTCCCAGGAGGGAAGGGTCAGGGCGTCATACACGCTCTCCAGGGACCGGGTCTTGTATACGGAACCCCGGACATAGGTGATATCGGAAATGGCAAGGCCGCTGTCCAGGGCCTCGGCCACCTCCACGATGCTGCGCTCTCCCATGCCGTACAGCAGCAGGTCCGCCTGGGCGTCCAGCAGCAGGGAGCGCTTCAGGCTGTCGGACCAGTAGTCGTAGTGGGCCAGGCGGCGGAGACTTGCTTCAATGCCGCCCACAATGATGGGCTTGTGGGGGAAGCTGCGGCGGATGAGGTTGCAGTATACCACCGTGGCGTGGTCCGGCCGCTTGCCGGTGACGCCGCCGGGGGTAAAGGCGTCGGTCCGGCGGCGCTTTTTGGACACGGAGTAGTGGTTCACCATGGAGTCCATGTTGCCGCCCATGACCAGAAAGGCCAGACGGGGCTCCCCCAGTGCCAGAATGCTGTTGGGGTCTTTCCAGTCCGGCTGGGAGATGATGCCCACCTTGTATCCGGCGTCCTCCAGCACCCGGGAGATGATGGCGTGGCCGAAGGTGGAGTGGTCCACATAGGCGTCACCAATGACATAGACAAAATCACACTGCTCCCAGCCCCGGCGGTCCATGTCCGCCCGGGAGATGGGCAAAAAATCTCGTTCCATAGAGGTTCCCCTTTGTTTTGATGCTCTCAGTATAGCAGACCCGCCGGTGAATGTCGATAGCAAACCGGGACACATGAAAAAATCAACAATTTTTCATGGGATATATCTTGGAAAAAACAACAAAAAAATGAAAACAAAAAACTTTTTGTTTGAAAACAGAAAAAGCGAGGTGGTAAAATGCAGACATCCGAAAAAGAAGGAGGCTCCCTATGAAACGCATTAAGGCCGCCTGCCTGGAACAGACGGTGCATTTTCTGCTGAAGGACGATCTGCCCCATGAGATGGCCGTTCAGGCCGTCCGGGCGGAGTATGAACACTATCAGAACCAGATGCGGCGCAGCCGCACCCAGTTCCGTATCCTGGAGGAGCAGGAGCAGCCGGACGGCTCCCTGGTGGTCAAGCTGAAAAAGCAGTATAACCATTACGACTCCGGCCCATACCTGGAGGAAGCGTGACAGAAAAACGGAGGCGGCAACTGCCGCCTCCGTTTTTATTTTTTCAGGATGTGCATGGCCTCCAAACGGTTCAGGGCCTCGTACAGGGTCTCGTCGTTTTTGGCAAAGTGCAACCGGATGAGGTGGTTCACCGGCTCCCGGAAGAAGCTGGAGCCGGGCACGGCGCCCACGCCCACCTTGGCGGCCAGGTCTTCGCAGAAGGTCAGGTCGCTGTCATAGCCGTATTCGCCGATATCCAACAGCACGTAATAGGCGCCCTGGGGATCTGTGTGGGCGATGCCCAGGTCATCCAGCCCCTGGAGGAACAGATCCTTTTTGTGGGTGTATTTTGCCAACAGCCCGTCATAGTAGTCCTGGCCGAATTCCAGGGCCGGCATCACCGCCTCCATCAGGGGGGCGGCACAGCCCACGGTCAAAAAGTCGTGGACCTTTTTAGCCCGCTCGATGATGTCCGCCGGGGCGATGATGTACCCCAGCCGCCAGCCGGTGATGGAGTACGTCTTGGACAGGGAAGAGCAGGAGAGGGTCCGCTGCCACATGCCCGGCAGGGAGGCAAAGTAGGTGTGCTGGTGCGGGGCGTAAACGATGTGTTCGTACACCTCGTCGGTGATGACGTAAGCGTCGTACTTTTCCGCCAGGGCGGCGATGACCTCCAGCTCCGCCCGTGTGAACACCTTGCCGGAGGGGTTGGAGGGATTGCACAGCACCAGGGCCTTGGGATGCTGGCGGAAGGCGTCCTCCAGCACCTCCGGGTCAAAGGAGAAGTCCGGCGGGTTCAAGGGCACGTAAATGGGCTCCGCGCCGGAGAGAATGGTGTCCGCACCGTAATTCTCGTAAAAGGGCGAGAAGACGATGACCTTGTCCCCAGGGTCCGCCACGGTCATCATGGCGCACATCATGGCCTCCGTGGAGCCGCAGGTGGCTACGACCTCCCGGTCGGGGTCGATGGGCAGGCCCATGTAATGGCTCTGCTTTTTGGCCAGCGCCTCCCGGAAATTCTGGGCGCCCCAGGTAATAGCGTACTGGTGGGGACCTTCGTGGGCCACCTGGGACAGCCGGTCCAGAATGGCCTGGGGCGGGTCAAAATCCGGGAACCCCTGGGACAGGTTCACGGCGCCGTGCTGCAAAGAGACCCGAGTCATGCGCCGGATCACGGAATCGGTGAAGCTGGCGGTGCGGGCGGAAAGAGGGCGGGGCATGGGGATCACTCCTTACTGGTCGGAATCAGCCGTTTTGCGGCATTATTTTTCGCGGTCTGCGCCTCGTGTAAAGAGGCATTTTGAAAATCATACCAAAAGGCTGGGGAAAATACCAGCCCCAATCTGCATAAAAATCCACCGGCGGACAAATAATCTTTGGACTATGGGGAGAAACGTGATACAATGGCCCTATCATACCTGGAAAGGGGAATCGTTATGAATGAGACATTGAACGTGCTGAAGGAGCGCCGCAGTATCCGCAAGTACAAGGCGGAGCAGATCACGGACGCGGAGCTGGACGCCATTTTGGAGGCCGGCACCTGGGCGGCCTCCGGCAAGGGCTTGCAGCCGGCTGTTATGGTGGTGGTCCAGGACCAGGAGACCATTTCCTATATGTCCCGGCTGAACGCGGAGATCCAGGGCAAGCCCGGAACGGACCCCTTCTACGGTGCGCCCACCGTGGTGGTGGTCCTGGCGGACGGGGAGAACCCCAACTGGATGGCGGACGGCTCCCTGGTGCTGGGCAACCTGATGACGGCGGCCTGGTCCCTGGGTGTCGGCTCCTGCTGGATCAACCGGGCGAGAGAGCTGTTCGACATGCCCGAGGGCAAGGCGCTGCTGGAAAAGTGGGGCCTGCCGGAGACGCTGCGGGGCGTCGGCAACTGCATCCTGGGCTATGCGGAGGGACCTGTGCCCGCGCCGAAGCCCCGGAAGGACGGCTACATCGTCCGGGTGTGAGAGGGGACGCCTATGGAAAGACCTGCACAGAATATCCGCTATGATAAGGCGGCGGAGGTCCTGTATATCATTGACCAGACCCTGCTGCCCGCCGAGGAAACGGAGATCCGCCTGGAGACGGCGGAGCAGATGTACGACGCCATCCGCCTGCTGCGTGTCCGGGGCGCCCCGGCCATCGGCATCTGCGCCGCCTACTGCCTGTACGCCCTGGCCCGGACCATCGAAGCCCCGGACATGGACGGCTTTCTGGAACAGCTGAAAGCGTACAGCGCCTATCTCAACAGCTCCCGCCCCACGGCGGTGAACCTCAGCTGGGCGCTGAACGTTCAGCTGGAGACCGCCGGGGCCCACCGGGCGGAGGGCCGGGAGGCGGTGCTGGACGCCCTGTACGAAAAGGCGGTGGAGATCCATGAGGACGACATGGCCAAGTGCAAAGCCATCTCCGAATACGGACTGAGTCTTTTGAAAGAGGGAGACGGCGTGCTGACCCACTGCAACGCCGGCCCTCTGGCCACCTCCCGCTACGGCACCGCCCAGGGGCCCTTCCTGCTGGCGGCGGAAAAGGGCATGAAGCTGCGGGTGTTCGCCGACGAGACCCGACCCCTGCTCCAGGGGGCACGCCTCACCAGCTACGAGCTGCAAAAGGGCGGCGTGGACGTGACCCTCATCTGCGACAACATGGCCTCCATCGTCATGAAAAACGGCTGGGTCCAGGCCTGCTTCGTAGGCTGCGACCGGGTGGCCGCCAACGGCGACACCGCCAATAAGATCGGCACCAGCGGCGTGGCCATTCTGGCGAAGCACTACGGCATCCCCGTATATGTGCTGGGCCCCACCTCCACCATCGACATGGCCTGCCCCGACGGGGACCGTATCCCCATCGAGCTGCGGGACGGGGAGGAGATCAAGACCCTGTGGTACGAAAAGCCCATGGCCCTGCCGGAGGTGAAGTGCTACAACCCCGCCTTTGATGTGACGGACCACACACTCATCACCGCCATCGTCACGGAAAAGGGCATCTGCTATCCGCCCTTTACCAAAAGCCTGGCGGCGCTGTTTGAAGAAAAAGAGTAAACGCAAAAGAGAGGACGGACTATCCCGTCCTCTCTTTTGCATTATGGATTGGAAGAACCGCCGTGGGATTGGGCGTAGACCTCCAGCAGGTGCTGGAATTGCTGGCGCCGCTCATCCCGGCTGCGCAGCTGAATGCGGTCCAGCAGCGGGCACAGCTGCGCCAGCTCCTGGGACGTCAGGTCCGCAGTGAGCCACTCGAAGAAGAAGGACTCCGCCTCCACCTTGGCGTTGCGCAGGACCGCGCCCTTCTCTGTGATGAACAGCTGCTTCCGGCGGCCGTCCTCCGGGTGGGAGCGGCGTTCAATATAGCCCTCTTTTTCCAGCTTGGCGGCCCGGCGGGCAATGGTGCTCTTGTCCAGACAGTACTTTTTCCGCAGCTCCTCCTGGGTGATGCCGGGGCGGCGGTTGACGGTGTGAATCATGTCATAGTCGGAAAGACTCAGGTTTGTGTTGCCCAGTGCCTGGGCCACGAAGCGCTGGGCGTCCTTGTCGATTTTTCGAATCCTGCGTCTGGTGGGGTCCATGGACATGCCTCCCTGCTTTTCAGATACTCCTTTTCTGTATCATAGCAGGTGAAACGGACAAACGTCAATTCCGGCAGGACATTTTTGACGGATTGCACAAATTGTTGCTGATTGCAACAGTTTGAATTGACAACTACCGGACGGAGGCTTAAGATACAAGCGTGGAAGGGCCACAGGAACTGGGAAGCCTGTGGAAGCCCACATGACAGCACCTTGCCGACCGGGAACGGCAGGCCTGAAAGAAAACGCATCGGGTCCGATCAACCCGATGCGTTTTTTGCGTCTTTAGCTGCCGGAGATGGGGTAGACGATGCCGCCCACGCGGATGCTTGCCAGCTCTTCCAGAGGCAGGATCTCCTCAAAAACCCGCCCCTTGTCGCAGACGGTGACGCCGTCTTCCGGCTTGAGGCTGCCGCCGCGGACGTTCAGGCTCGCGCCGCCAAAACCGCCCATCAGGAGACTTTCGGCGTCGGTCCCTTCGGGGAGCAGGGCCGTACCGTCGTCCCGGCGGATGGTGTAGACGATGGCGGCGTTGTACGCGTCGCCGATGATGGCGTCGGCGGTGATGGTGACGCCGTTGTCCGTATCTCCGGCGCCAATGGGATGGCCGATCTTGTCAATGACCTCCGTCTGGGCGGCGGAGCCGCCGAAAATGGGGGCAAAGACCTCCACAGCGGACTTCAGTACGCCGCTGGCCCCGGCACCCACCGCCAAAGCGGCGGTGAGGCAGGCGGCGATGAGAACGGTCCGCCACAGGGGACGGCGGTGGGTTTTGCCTTTGGCCGCGTCCGCGGCCCCGGCGGCCAGGGATGCCTTCTGCTCCGGCGTGAAGCGCAGGGCGTCCAGGAAATTCCGATATTCAAACAGAGCGTTCATAGTCGTCTCCTCCCAGTAAGTCTTTCAGCTTTGCCCGCCCCCGGGCCAGCCGGGTGTGAACGGTGGCAGTGGGCACTCCCAGGATGTGCCCGATCTCCGACGCTTGGTAGCCCTCGTAATAATAGAGGTAGATGACGGCCCGGTAGTGGGACGGCAGCTGCTCCACCGCCTCCAGCAAGCTGCCGTCCGCTGCCTCCGGCGCCGGTATCTGGGCGCAGGCCTCCAGGCCGCAGGTCCGCTTCCGCCAGGGGCTTTTCAAAATGTCCTTGCAGGCGTTGGCGGCCATCCGCAGCACGTAGGACCGCTCATGCTCTGGTGTCTCAAAGGTCCTGGGCTCCGCCAGCAGCTTCACGAATACGGTCTGGCAGATGTCCTGGGCATCGTGGGTGCTTTCAAGTAGGTATAGCGCAGGCGGAGAATGGCATCGGCGTAGGTCTCGGCCAGATACTCCGCCCGTTGGTTCAGGTCCATGCGATCAACTCCTTTGGCGCGCGCTCATAAGGAATATGAGCGGGAGGGAGAAAAACTTTCACAGACAGAAAAAAGAGCGGCTTTATGCCGCTCTTTTTAATGCGCGAATTCGTCCAGCGCCGCTTTGGCGGCCACCAGGGCCTGCCACTGGGGTTCCAGCCCGGCGGTGAGCCCGCCGTGGCGCAAAGGCTCCACCAGGGCACAGGCGGCGTGGTACAGCTCTGTCAACCCCAAGTTGCCGGCCACGCCCTTGATGGTGTGGGCCGTTTCAAAGGCGGCGGCGCCGTCGCCGCTGTCCATGGCCGTCTCCAGGGCACCGAAGGCCGGGTCCGCCAAAAACTGGCGGAAGCAGGCCTCGTAAAGGGCCTCGTCCCCCAAAAAACGCGCCAGGGCGCCGGAGGCGTCATTGCCCCGGCTTGCCAGGGCGGCCAGTAAATCTGACACGGCTCACTCCATGGCGATGAGGGCGATCAGCTCCACCGGCTCGGTCGTGCGGTTGATGAGGCCGTGGAAGTGGCCGTAGCCGGTGGCACCGATGTCGCCGGTGTGGAGCAGGACCTCCTTGTCGTCATCCTGGAACACGGCCTCGCCCTTGATGATGTAATAAAACTCCGTCTCGTGCTGGTGGTCATGGTAGCCGATGGAGCAGCCGGGGTCCACGGTGACATGGGCGAACATGCGGCCGTGGCCGTACAGGCCCTCCTTGTCGGTCAGGTGCTTGATGTGGATGAGGCCCTGGCCGTTTTGAACGCAGGTGTCCACCCGGGGGCAGTTTTCAGACAGTGTGTACATGGAATCGTCCTCCTTGTTGTGCCCTGTCTCCTAGCCGGCGGCGGGGCGGTAAAAGTGACTTTATTGTACCAGACCGGCGGCGGAAAGTCCAGAGGCGCCGCCTTGCGGAAAGTGGCGTTATGTAGTAGGATAAAAATGAAAAAACACTTGACCTTCAAGTTACTTCACAGTGTACGCTGAAAGAAAAGGAGGTGGTCTTTTGACCAGCAAGGAGATGGAGGAGCGGTCCGGCGTGCCCCGGGCCAACATCCGGTATTACGAGGCGGAGGGGCTGCTGTGTCCGGCACGGGCGAAAAACGGCTACCGGGAGTACAGCGAGGCGGACCTGGCCGTGCTGGAAAAGATCAAGCTGCTGCGGCGGCTGGGCGTGACCATGGAAGAACTGAAAGACCTTACCGCCGGACGGCTGGAGCTTGCCGCCGTGCTGGACCGGCGCCTTGCGGAAGTGGGCGGGGAGCGGGCGTCCCTGGACCGGGTGGAGGAGGTCTGCGGCCGGCTGCGGACGGCGGGGGAGACCTTCGCCGGTCTGGACGCCGGAGCCTACCTGGACGCTTTGGACGCGCCGGCACTGCCGCCGGAAGGGGGCGAGGCCTGGTGGAAGACGCCCCAGGCACCGTCCCTGCCGGAGACGGACGCCCTGCCGGTCTGCACCAGCATCCCCCGGCGGCTGTTTGCCCGACTGTTCGATGAGCTTGGAATGCGGATGCTGGTGCTGTGCGCCATGGCGCTGTTAGGGACGAACCCGTTGTCCCACGCGACGGCCATCACCCTGCTGGCGGGGGGCCTGCTGCTGTTCGTGGAGCCGCTGCTGCTCCACCTGCTGGGCACGACCCCCGGCAAGGCGCTGATGGGCCTGCGGCTGGAGGCCCCCGGCGGACGGAAGCTGACATATGCGGAGGGCTTCACCCGGTATCTGTTGCTGCTGTGGTATGGCCTGGGCCTGGGCGTCCCCATTTTCAACCTGGTGCGTTACTACCAGTGCGCCATGCGCTGCGGCGAGGGGGAGCCCCAGCCCTGGGACACGGACATCGCCTACATCGAAAAGCCCTTCCGCTGGGTGAACCCGGCGGCATATCTGCTGGCGGCGGTACTGGTACTGGCGGCGGCGGAGACGGTAAACGCCTGGTCGCAGCTGCCGCCCAACCGGGGGGAAGTGACCGTGGCGGAGTTCGCGGAAAATTTCAACCGGCAGGCGGACTATTTTGACATGACGTTTTCCGGCCAGTGTCTGGACGAAAACGGCCACTGGCAGGACCCGCCGTACAACGGGACGTTCTATGTCAATATCGGCGACTGGGGACCGAAAAACCTGCCCTTCACTTACACGGTGGAAAACGGCCGCCTGACGGCCGTGACCCTTTCGGCGGAGAAGGAGAACTCAGAGGACTGGCTGACGCTTCCCACCAGCCAGATGGAGGCCGCCGCCATGGCTTATACCTGGGCGCGAAAGGAGGCCCCCTTCCGGGCTGACGCCCGCAGGGAACTGCTGGAGCAGATGGAGTCCACGGGGCTGGCGGGCTTCACCCTCCGCCAGGGCGGCACGGTGCTGACGCTGGAGATTCGGCAGCGGGGCTTCCGCTATTCGAATTCCCTGGGGCTGCTGCTGCCGGAGGAGGGCAGGGAAAATTTCTGTTCCTTCACCTTTACCATCGCCCTGGAGGAAGAACAGTGATTGCAAAAGCCGGATGCGGGGTGTAAAATCCCTGTATCCGGCTTTTTCCGGCGGCGGAACTTTGTGCAAATGGCAGAATTTCGCTTGCTACCGAATTACCGCTTTACTTCGGTAATAAAATGAAGTAAAATAATCTCCGTGAAAAGAGAAGGGCCCTTCGGCCCGCGAGGAGGGCATATCCCATGGAACTGGATCTGAATATTTTAAAGCCCCAGGAGCGGCTTTCCCTGCAGCTGCGGCTGCTCTATGAAAAGGCGGGCTTTGGCAAGTACCATATGGGCCGGTTTGAGGAATACGGCCTGTACCAGGAAAACCGCCGCTTTCTCTCGTCTGAGCAGGTCATTACCTTTACAGACCTGGACGGCCGCCTGCTGGCGCTGAAGCCGGACGTGACGCTGTCCATCGCCAAGAACGCCCAGGTGGAGGAGGGCGGCTGCGGCCGGTATTACTACGTGGAAAACGTCTACCGCCCCAGCCAGGAGAGCCATACCTTCCAGGAGATCAGCCAGATGGGGCTGGAGTGCATCGGCACTGTGGACGACGCCGTGACGGCCCAGGCGGTGTCTCTGGCCCTCCAGAGCCTGGCTCTGACGGAGCGGGATTTTGTGGTGGAGTTGAGCCACATGGGGTTTGTCACCGGCCTCTTTGACGCCGTGGGGGCACCGGAGGCCATCCGGCCCCGGCTGCTGACCTGCATCCGGGACAAAAACCTCCACGAGCTGCAAAAGTGCGCGGCGGAGACGGGGCTCTCCCGCCAGGGTACGGACGCTCTGGGGCGGCTGAGCCGGCTGTCCGGCGGCTGGGAGGCCGTGCTGGAAGCGGCGGAGCCCCTGGCCCTCAACGCCGCCATGGGCGCGGCCCTCACGGAGCTCAGGACCCTTTGCGAAACGCTGGCGGCCCAGGGACGGGCTGAGAAGCTGAAGCTGGACCTGTCTCTCGTGAACGATATGGACTATTATAACGGCCTGGTGTTCCAGGGCTACCTGGCGGGCCTTCCCCGGGCGGTGCTGAAGGGCGGCCGGTACGATCCCCTGGCGGCCCAGTTCCGCTCCGGCGCCCGGGCCATCGGCTTTGCCCTGTACCTGGATGAGCTGGACCGGACGGCGGAGGACACCCGGGAAAACGGCCGGGTCATGCTGAACGTGGCCCTGCCCAAGGGCCGCCTGGGCGATAAGGTCTACGACCTGCTGGCCGGCGTGGGCTACGGCTGCCCGGAAAATTACAACGACACCCGGAAACTGGTGGTGGAAAACCCCGCCGCCGGCATTCGCTACTTCCTGGTGAAGCCCAGCGACGTGGCCATTTACGTGGAGCACGGCGCGGCGGACATCGGCATCGTGGGCAAGGACATCCTGGCGGAGTCCGGCGCCGATGTGTATGAGCTGCTGGACACGGGCCTCGGCAAGTGCCGCATGTGCGTGGCGGGGCCCAAGGACTTTGCCGACGACCCGGGCCGCACTCTGCGGGTGGCCACCAAATTTGTCAACATCGCCAAGCGCTATTACGCCGCCCAGGGCCGGGACATCGATATCATCAAGCTGAACGGCTCCATTGAGCTGGCTCCCATCCTGGGGCTTTCCGATGTGATCGTGGACATCGTGGAGACGGGCACCACCCTGCGGGAGAATAACCTGAAGGTGCTGACGGAGTTCATGCCCATCTCCGCCCGGTTCATTGCCAACCGGGCCAGCTACCAGTTCAAGCGCCGGGAGATCGACACCCTTCTGGGCAAGCTGCGGGAGGTGACGGAGCAGTGATCCCTATTTTGAAATTTGGCCAGCTGGCACCGGAGGACATCCTGAACCGGGACATCCAGGCGGAGGAGGATGTGTCCGCCGTCGTGGATGCGGTGCTGGCCGAAGTAAAAGCTAAGGGCGACGCGGCACTGAAGGCATATACCAGGCAGTTCAACGGCGTGGAGCTGGAGGACCTGCAAGTCAGCGGGGCGGAGCTGGACGCGGCCTGGAAGAGCCTGGATTCAGAGTTTATCCGGACGCTGGAGCTGGCGGCGGAAAATATCCGCCGCTTCCATGAGCAGCAGGTCCACAAGGACTTTGTGCTGACTGACAAGCCTGGCATCCTCATGGGCCAGCGGTACACGCCCATTGAAAAGGTGGGCATCTGCGTGCCCAGCGCCCCGGCGGCGTTTCCATCCACCATTTTGATGAACGTCATTCCCGCCAAGATCGCGGGGGTGCGGGAGATCGTGGTGGTGACGCCGCCGGATCAAAACGGAGCCATCAGCCCCGAGGCGCTGGCGGCGGCCCGTATCGCCGGTGCCGACAAGATTTTCAAGATCGGCGGCGCCCAAGCGGTGGCCGCCCTGGCCTACGGCACGGAAAGCGTGCCGAAGGTGGACAAGGTGGTGGGCCCTGGCGGTATCTTCGTGGCCACCGCCAAGCGGAAGGTGTTCGGCCAGGTGGCCATCGACATGATCGCCGGCCCCAGTGAGATTTTAGTGCTGGCGGACGGAAAGTCCGACCCCGCCTGGGTGGCGGCGGACATGCTGTCCCAGGCGGAGCACGATGTGCTGGCTTCCCCCGTGCTGGTGACAGACAGCCAGGAACTGGCTCAGGCCGTCCAGGCGGAGGTGGAGCGGCAGCTGGAGCTGCTTCCCCGGCGGGAGGTGGCCCGCAGGGCCGTGGAGGACAACGGCAAGATCATCGTCACCGACGATTTGGAAAAGGCGGTGGAGGCCGCTAACCTCATTGCCCCGGAGCATCTGGAGCTGTGCGTGGACGACCCCTTCGCCCTGCTGCCCCGGGTGAAAAACGCCGGCAGCATCTTCCTGGGCCGCAGTGCCCCGGAGGCGCTGGGCGACTACTTCGCGGGCCCCAACCACACGCTGCCCACAAGCGGAACCGCCCGGTTCTCCAGTCCCCTCAGCGTGGATGACTTTGTGAAGAAGTCCAGCTTTCTCTACTATGACCAGGCGGCGCTCTCCCCCGTGGCGGAGCGCATCGCCGAGTTTGCCCGCCGGGAGGGGCTGGAGGCCCACGCCCGGTCCGTGCTTATCCGAAATGAAAAAGGAGGAAATGCACCATGAGCAAGTTCCTTTCCAGGGAGGCCGGCCGTCTGGCCCCCTATACCCCCGGCGAACAGCCCCAGGACCAGCAGTACATCAAGCTCAACACCAACGAAAGCCCCTTCCCGCCCTCTCCCAAGGTGGTGAAGGCCCTCTCCCGGGCGGAGCTTTTGAAGCTGAACCTGTACTCTGACCCCACCTGCGGCCAGCTGGTGGAGGCCATTGCCAAGCGCTATGAATTGCAGCCGGAAAACGTTCTCACCGGCAACGGCTCCGATGAGATCTTGGCCTTTGCCTTCCGGGCCTTCTGCGGCGAGGGCAAGCCCCTGGCCTATGCCGACATCACGTACGGTTTCTACAAATCCCAGGTGGCCCTGTTCGGCCTGGAGGCCAAGGTCGTTCCCCTGCGGGAGGACTTCACCCTGAATGTGGACGACTACATGGACTTCCCCGGCACCATCGTCATCGCCAACCCCAACGCCCCCACGGGCATGACGGTCCCCCGGTCGGATATCCAGCGGCTGCTGGAGGCGGACCCGGACCGGGTGGTCATTGTGGACGAGGCGTATGTGGACTT